>Ga0265339_10000011_pt1 | contig 206284 bp, 166 predicted proteins | sample 4CB219metaG_FD_202085 | JGI IMG/M metagenome (GOLD analysis project Ga0265339, IMG submission 202085) | Rhizosphere microbial communities from Carex aquatilis grown in University of Washington, Seatle, WA, United States - 4-CB2-19 metaG | ecosystem: Host-associated > Plants > Roots >...
AAGCTAGGGGGCCGAGGCGGATGAGGTCTTTTTCTGTAGTGATGAGTGCGGTGGCTTTGGCGGCGCGCGTTTTGGCCAACAGGTAATCGACGTCGGCGGCGGTATAAGCGTAGTGATCGCGGAAAGCGTGGCGGGCAGCGAGGCGCAGGCCGGCGGCTTCGATGCCGGTGAAGAATTGGGCAGGTCGCGCGATGCCACAGAAGGCGAGAACGGGGCCATCGACGGCAGGGATCTCCATGCGACGGTGCAGACGCCATATGGGGCCTTGCCAGCCAAAGGTGCGCAGATCGGATTCGAATGTGGAGTCGTCTGCCGGAATGGCGAGGATGTTAGCGCGGCGTGCTGCATGCAAGGTCTCGCGGAGATTGCCGGCGGGAAGAAGCGTGTCGCGCCAGTCCTCGCGATTGAGGAGGAGGATGTCGATGTCTCTGAAGAGCTGGCGGTGTTGAAAGCCGTCGTCAAGGATGTGAGCAATAGTGAGATGGCCCTCGAGAAGGTCGTGCTGCCTTGACGCGTCGGATTCGGCGAGCAGGCCGGCGTCGTAGCGTTGCGGTGCGACGTAGACTGGAACACCAGTAGCGCGCGCAATGAGAAGCGGTTCGTCGCCGAAGTGCTTCGCACTGCCCTCGACCTCCACCCGCATGGGCTGGCTGGAAGCGCGGCCGTAGCCGCGCGAGAGCACATCGACGTGCACGTCGAGGGCAGCGAGGAGTTGGGCGAGGGCGATGGTGAGGGGCGTCTTGCCTGAGCCGCCGGTGGAGAGGTTGCCGACGCTGATGACGGGCCAGCGGAGGCGACGGGCTGGCGCGTTCTTCGAGCGCAGATGATTGAGCGCAACACCCGCCCTGTAGAGCGGAACCAGAGGAGCGAGCCAGGGGCGCTTCATGCGGCAGGGACCTTGGCCGCGAGCAGGCTTTCGATCGCCTCGACCGTGCGTGCTGTGGCTCCAGCCTGCTGATCGAAGACCTGCTTTGCGCGTGCGCCGAGAGCGGCGGCCTCTTCGCGGTTGGTGAGAAGGCGGATGAGGGTTTCGGCCAGATCTTCTTTTGTTGCGATGCGGAGGGCGTCGTGAGTGAGCAGGTCGTCGGTGATGGCACGGAAGTTGACGTAGTGGGGACCCATGACGATGGGAATGCCGAACTGCGCGGGCTCAAGCGGGTTATGTCCCCCGGCCGGGAACAGGCTGCCGCCAACGAACGCAACAGAAGCGAGCGAATAGATGGAGGCGAGTTCCCCGATGGTGTCGAGGAGGATGATTTGTCCTGCAGTGACTTTAGCGGGAGCGTGAGTTGGATCGTTCCAATCGGAGCGGCGCTGCCAGGAGACACCGGACGATTTAAGAAGCGTGGCGACTGCATTGAAGCGCTCGGGATGGCGAGGGGCCAGAACCATCAGAAGATTGGGATTGGACTGAAGGAGCCGGGGCCATGCTTCGATCAAAGCAGCCTCTTCGCCGTCGAGGGTGCTGCCGGCGACTAGGAAGCGCAGACCGGTTGCGGATTTGAGAAGACGCGTGGCTTCGGCTTCTTGCGCGGCGCGGATGTCAAATTTAAGATTGCCGGAAACCGAAACGCGATTGGGCGGACAGCCGATTGCGACGAGTCGTTCGGCATCGAGCGGGCTTTGCGCGAGTGCTTGACTGATGCGGCTGAGCAGTGGCTGCCAGAACCAGCGGAGTTGACGATAGCGTGGCCAGGAGCGGTCGGAGATGCGGGCGTTCACGACGGCTACTGGAATCCGGCGGCCCAAGCAGCCGCTGAGCAGGTTGGGCCAGAACTCGGTTTCGGCGAGGATGAGAAGGCGGGGCTGGATCGCGTTCAGATAGGCGCGGACGGCCCAGGGTACGTCCAGAGGGCAATAGAAAACGCGATTGGCGCCGAAGCGTTCGCGGGCCAGAGTCTGCCCGGTGAGTGTGGTAGTCGAAATCATGACCTGGAATTTCGGGAAAGCGCGGTCCAGTTCGCCGACCAGCCGGCTGACGGCAAGCACCTCGCCCACAGAAACCGCATGCAGCCAGAGGACGGGGCCCAGTTTTGTCTCGCTCCTAAGCCACACCGGAACCTGACCGAGGCGCGCGGCGAGGCCTTCGCGATACTTTCGCGTTGTGGCCATGCGAAACAACCACCAGGGCGCGAGGGCGGCTAGCACCGAGAGCAGTAGAAAATTGTAGAAAAGCAGAATCATGCGTGACGGAATTCGCCCATTTCCTGTCTAACCATCAAATGATACAGTCGAGCACGATGAAGGCTTTGAAGGTGTTTCCGCTGCTCGCGGTAGGTCTGGCTCTTCAGGCCGTGGCCGCCGACCACAAAGAGCCACCGGTGCAGCCGGCGACGGCGTTTGCCGCGGTCGAGGTGCATGACAAGGAAAAGGTGGCTGTGGCCGCCGAGCCGTACGACACTCGGGAAAAGGAAGCGATCTTCCGCGTGGACTATCTGAGTCACGGTGTGATGCCGGTGCGGCTGATTGTGACCAACCTTGGCGATCGGCCGATCTCGCTGCGCGACGCGCGGATTCTGTTTCAGACGCCGGGGGGCGACAGGATTCAGGCGGCCGAGCCGGAGGATGTGGAACGGCTGATGACCCGCAAGGAGCGAGAGGGCGGCAAGATTCCGATGCCGGGGCCCATCCCAAACATCAAGCTGAAGCCGAAGGCGAGCAACAAGGAAATTGAACAGGACTTCGATCAGTTTGAGTACCAGGCGCTGGTGGTAGAGCCCCATACCACGCGCGCAGGCTTTTTATTTTACGATGTGTCGCAACTCGACAATCCACTGAAGGGCGCGAAGCTGCATTTGCACAAGGTGCGGGACGCGGAAGGCAACGAGCTATTTTATTTTGAGATTCCGTTCGATAAGTATCTGCAGTCGAAGTCGAGCGTGATGAAGTAATGCGGGCGCGGGTGCGCTATTCGAAGTATGTTGCGCTGGTGGTGTCGGTTTCCCAGATGGTGCAGTCTTTCACGCGGACGCGCCCCTCGGTCATGCCGGCGAGTTGCAGATTGGTCTGGTCGTAGAAATACTTCGCGATGTTTTCGGCTGACGGGTTGAGCGTAGTGAAGGGCTCAAGGTCGTTGAGCATCTGGTGGTCGATGCGATCGATGACCGGGCGCATGACCTGCTTCAACAATTTGAAATCGAGCAGCAGGCCGGTGGCGTCGAGGGCTGCGCCGGCCAGCGTGACGCGCACTTTGTAGTTGTGCCCGTGCGGATTCTCGCACTTGCCATGGTAGTTGCGGAGATAGTGGCCGGAAGAAAAACCCGCGTCGACGGTGACTTCGTACATCGGTGTGTGCCCAGTCCGTGCAGGGAAGAATCCCTGTATCCATTTTAGGGCCTGCGCTCAATCGAAGCACGCAGCCTAGCTCTCGGGATCATTGCGGCGCTTGCGACGTGCAGCCTGACGGGCTTCTTCGCTGCGGCGGTCGACCTGCTCAAACAAGTGGCTCATGACGCCGATGAGCGCGGAGGCGAGAGCTACGAGCAGCATGAAGAGCGCGACGGTGCGCCAGAGAGAACCGTTGGCCGGTAGGCCGGGCTGAAAGCTGGATGGGACGAGGTTCATCGCCGTCGAAAACAGAGCGAAAAGCAAAAGAACAGCAGCGAGGATGTAAAAGTTGCGCGACATGGCTGGTTCGGATCGCGCACGAGAGACGCGCTCCTGCAGCAATTTTACGCGGGGGCACTTCAGCGAGAAAGCTCGGTGCTTTGGATCAACCCTACGCCGGCCATCATGAAGTCGACTTCGATGAGAGCGACCGAATTGTTGAGGTTGATGGCGCGGCAGGCATCCTGAATGACGAATGTGGGGATACCAAGGCGGCGCGCGTCGAGTGCCGAGTAACCGACGCAGTAATCGTAGGCGAGGCCAGCAAGGAAGACGCGGGTGAGGCCGTGCTCGCGGAGATAATCTGCGAGGCCGGTGGATGTGGTGCGGTCGTTTTCGAAAAAGGCGGAATAGGAATCGATTTCGCGACGGAAGCCCTTTCGTACGGTGTGTTCGGCTTGTGGGAGCTTCAGCTCGGGATGGAACTCGGCGCCGGGCGTGTTTTGGACGCAGTGATCGGGCCACAAGGTCTGCGAGCCATAGGACAGGGTGATCTGGTCGTAGGGCTTTTTGCCGGAATGACTGGAAGCGAAGGAGGTGTGGCCGGCGGGATGCCAATCTTGCGTGAGGAGGATATGGGCAAACAGCGGGGCGACCTTGTGGATTGGCTCGATCACCGAGTCACCGCCTGGGACGGCGAGCGCTCCGCCGGCGCAAAAGTCGTTTTGTACGTCGATGACGAGAAGGGCGTCTTGGGAAGTAATCTTCATGGGGAATCGAGATACCGCTTTCTTATTTGTAGCTTATGAGGCCGGTATCCGACTCGCACGGCGAGGACTTCTGCGATGGAAATTCATGCCTCATGGGACGGAGACAGAGAAATCAGTGACGTCCCACGTGTCGGTGCTGTTGGTGGAGTCGGAAACAGAAAAGCCAACCAGGCCCCCTCCGGGCGGAGGCGTGCCCGTGTACGTTCCGACATTCTGCCCATTGATGAACATGGTGACCACGTTTCCCTTGGTTTGCACTTGAAGAGTGTTTGGGGAGCCAAGAGTTTTGACGATGGCGGCACTGGCTGTCCAGGGAACCGGGACGGACCACCCTGTGCCGGGAACCTGTTGGAGTAAAGCGTAGTTGCCGTGAGCCGGATCAAACTGGAAAGTATAGAACCCACCGTCGCTTCCACCCCAGAACATAAGGCCGGCGCTTTGGTTTTCCGGTTTGTCGGTCGCCGCTGTGGTGAACGTTGAGCACACATGCACATCTCCATACTGAACGCCGCCGTATTCCTCGTTGCGTGCAACGTTTGGCTGCGTGAAGGTGATCTCTGCTTTTCCGCCTTGAATCGTGATGTTGTCGCGTACGTCGGGCTTTACGTCCAGATTCGGGCTGGGAGATGTGAAGGAGTCCTGGAATACAACGGTGCCGGGGCATGGAGCAGCGACGGCGCGCATGGCTATCGACAGGCTAAGCAAAGTGATTGCTGTGAGAAGGTCTCGCATTGCTACGTTTTCCTTTCCGCGCGATCAGGGGTGCCGCTCATTGCGCATTGAACGTGTAGATCGCAGTTGGTCACGGGATCGCCACTGTGAGACCGGCGATCGTCCATGTTTCGGGAGCGGTCATTGTGCTTTCCGATTCAGCGTAGAATTCTACCAGTCCGCCGCCGGTGGGCGGTGCTGCATAGATGGTCTCGACCAGTTGGTTGTTGACATACAAGCTTGCCGCGTTGGCCTTGGTTTGCACACGGAGCGTATTGGTCTTACCCATGCCTTTTTGAACGGCGGGGCTGGGCGCCGAAGCGATCATGATGGTCCATTTGCTGCCGCTCATTTGGGCCAATTCATATTGGCCGGTGGTTGAATTGATCTCGAAGACGTAGAAGGCGGAGTAATCCGCCGCCCAAAAAATGAGACCCGCGAGCTGATTCTCGGCCTTGTCTGTTGGCGACCCAGTAAAGGTCGCGCACACATCCACATCTCCATACTGGGCGCCGGTGTATTCCAGCGCACGCCAATACCCTCCCTGTGAAAACGCCATCTGCAGTTTTCCGCCTTGGGGAGTCGCGGACGATTGGGGCAGCACCGAGATGTTGAGGAATGGGTCGGGGTTCGCAAAAGGATCCTGGAACACGACGGTTCCGGGACATGCGGGGGACGAAGATGCACTTGCAGCCTGGGGCGAAGAGGCTGAAAAATTCGTGACATCCCATGTGCTGGTGCTGGTTGTGGACGAACCGACCCAGAAGCCGACCTGGCCGCCACCGGTTGGGGGCGTGCCGGTCACGGTACCCACTTGCTGATCGTTGATGAACAGGGTCGCCGTGTTGCCCTTGGTTTGCACGCGCAGCGTGTTCGGCGACCCCAGCGTTTTCACGATGGCAGGGCTTGCGGTCCAGGCGACCGGCAGAGTCCAACTGCTGCCCGAAGTGCCGGGAGTCCACTCGGCAACGGCATATTGGCCGACCGCCTGCTGAATCTCGAAACTGAAGTAGGAGTTGTAATCGGAGGCCCAGAAGATGAGGCCCGCGGTCTGGTTCTCGGCCTTATCGGTGGGGGGATCGGTGAGAGTCACGCAGACGTTCACATCGCCGAAATGCCGGCCCCAGAAGATTTCAGGGCGGGCGACCGAAGTTTGTTGAAAGGCGGTTTCTGCTTTGCCTCCTTGAATGGTGAACTTATTCTGCGGGTAGACGGAGAGGTCCCAGGCGGGGTTCGGCGCGGTGAAAGCATCTTGTAGCAGCAGGGTGCCGGGACAGGCGATCGAAGCGGCTATTGCGGGCACTGCTGAAAAGAAGCCAAGCAGCGCTGCTGAAGCAAGCAGATTCCGCATAGGGTACTTCCCCTTTCGGTGCAATCGGCGCGGGCCGGCGATTGCGGGTAGAGCGTCAAGGGCCTGAATCACTTGCGACTGCGCGCGAGCGGGCAGCCGGGCCGGCAAAGCGGTTCGATGGGAACCTCACTCTTGCGGCGAACAGGGGAACCTTGGGGAAGGTTGGCAGCAAGTGAGGTAAAGATAGCGCGAAATTGGCGTGGTTTTCAATGAATTGTTGGATGAAAAGGCGGAACGGGCGACACAGCCCTTCCACTGGTCACGAAGTTTGGGTTTCGAAGAACTTCTCTACGTCGGTGATCGTGGTGGTCATGCGGTAGGGGGGCAGGCTTTGGAGAAAGGTCTGGCCGTAGCGCTGCTTGCGGATGCGCGGATCGAGGAGGACGAGGACGCCGCGATCTTCAAGCGAACGAATGAGGCGCCCGAAGCCCTGCTTGAGCGTGAGCACCGCAGCGGGGACCTGGTAATCGAAGAAGGGCTTGCCACCAGCTCCTTCAATGGCCTTCATGCGGGCCTGGACCACGGGGTCGTTAGGCACGGCGAAGGGCAGGCGATCGATGATGACGCAACTGAGCGCTTCACCCTGCACGTCGACACCCTGCCAAAAACTGGATGTACCGAAGAGCACGGCGTTGGGCGTGGAGCGGAACTCCTCGAGCAGCGCCTTGCGCGGCGCGGTGCCGTGCAGCAGGATGGGGAAATCGAGCACCGGCAGCAGGCGTTCGTAGAGATTGCGCATCTGCGCATAGCTGGTGAAGAGGCAGAAGGCGCGGCCACGGCTGAGGTCGAGTACGCGGCGGATGCACTCGGCGGCAGCCTCTAGAAATTCGGGATCGCGCGGATCGGGCATTTGTGGTGGCAGATAAAGCAGCGCTTGTTCGCTGTATCGAAAATGGGAAGGGACGACGAGTTCGCGGGCTTCGGTGAGGCCGAGACGTTTGCGAATGTGTTCGAAGCCGCCCTGCACGGTGAGCGTGGCGGAGGTGAGCACGACGGTCGGGATGGTTTCAAAGACTAACTCGGAGACGAGCGCGGAGACGTCGATGGGCGTGGCCTGCAGAAATGTGGTTCTTGACTGAGAACGAAAACTGCCTCGATTGTCAGAAGAAGATTTATCGGAGGACGAGCCAAACACCCGCCGTTCGAGCCAATAGACCATGTTGGTGGCGTTCGATTCAAGCAGGAATTCGAGCTCGGTGCGCAAGCGGGAGACGCGCTTACGCAGGCCGGGTGCCTCGTCGACGGCGGTGAGCCGCTCCATCTCCGCTTCCATCAGCTTCAGGGTGGTGCGCACGCTCATGTAGAGGTCCCCGGAGGTTTCGAGGAATTCTTCCCGCGCGTCGAAGGGCTGGCGACCATCGGCGGTCATGGGCAGTCCAGAAAAAAACATGCGGGCGCGCTCGCGCAGCTGCTGGGTGATGGCGGGAAATTTTTCAGCACCCTCTTTGCCCCGCAGGAGCACGTCGGTATCGCGGGCCAACTCTTCGAATCGAATGTTGCTGACGGAAAGACCGAAGTAGCTGGAGGCAACGTCTTCGAGTTCGTGGGCCTCGTCGAAGATTACGGCGGCAGCTTCGGGTAAGATGCCTGCGTCGGGCGCACCTGCCGCTTCCTGCTTGACGGCGAGGTCGGCGAAGAACAGGTGGTGATTGACGATGATGATGTCGGACTCGAGGGCGCGGCGGCGCATCTCGGTGATGAAGCAGCGGCGGTAATCGGGGCAAGTGGTGCCGAGACAGGCATCGGAGCGCGCGTCGAGTTTGTGCCAGAGCGCGCTGGATTCGGGCAGGGTGGAAAGCTCGGAGCGGTCGCCCGTTTCGGTAGTGCGTTCCCAAGCGGCGATCTGCTGATACTGGTCGATCTCTTCAAGGCCGCTGAGAATCGGCTGATTGCGGAGGGCGACGATTTTGTGGCGGCAGAGGTAATTGGCGCGGCCTTTCATGTAGCAGACGCGCAGGCCGCCTAGCAGCGATTCGAGGAATGGGACGTCGCGGAAGTAGAGCTGGTCCTGCAGGGCCTTGGTGCCAGTGGAGATGATGACGCGCTGGCCAGTGCGGAGAGCGGGCAGCAGATAGGCGAGGGTCTTGCCGGTACCGGTGCCGGCTTCGACGATGAGGTGGCGGCGCTCGGTGAGGGCGCGCTCCACGGCCTTGGCCATTTCAAGCTGGCCGGGACGGTACTCGTAGGGCAGCGGAGAACGCGCCAGGATGCCGCCCGGCGAGAAGAACTCGTGGAGGGAGGGCAAGACACGGGTTGGGGTTTCGGTGGTCGCCATCTGGAGAGGGTCAAACTCCATCATAGTGAGAAGTCTGCCCCGGTGCGGCGGCACCCGATCATGTGGTTTTGCGCTGGCCTGAAAAAGGACCTAAAAGATTAATCTTCTGCTGTGGTGGGGTCGATGATGGTTCGGACTTGCGCAACGCTGTTGGCCGGAAATCCCCCTAGCTTCGCATGCTCCCGGACCATCTCTTCATTGGGCGCATTGTAGATGCAATAGATTTTGTTATCTGTTACATAGCTGTGAACCCACTGAATCTCAGATCCGAGTTTGCGGAGCACACCGCAGGATGTTTGGGAGACGGCCTTGAGGGTCTCAGGGGACATGGCGCCGGCACCGGGAATCTCGCGTTCAATCACATATTTAGGCATGGGACGACCTCCTTGCAGATCGGGAATTGCCGTAGTGTATATGCGGTCGATGTGGGTTGGGGAGAAAAAGTTCCGCGCGATCCCGCTAAGATGGAAGAAGGGCGATACGGCGAACGTTGTGCGGCCTCGCCGGGCGCCGTATTTGGGCACAGAGAGTTGACTGCCCCTGCTGCAAGCCAGTTTGGAGACAAGTTTTGCCTACGTATCGCAGATCGGTTGTACCGGCCCAGCCCGGCGCAGAAGCGTTGCCGCTGGTGGCTATTGTGGGCCGGCCCAACGTGGGCAAGTCCACGCTGTTTAATCGCCTGACGCATAGCCGTCGCTCGATTGTGGGCGATGAGCCCGGCATTACGCGTGACCGCATTTATGGCGAATACGAGTGGGCGGGGCGGCGTTTTCGTCTGGTGGATACGGGTGGCATTGTTCCCGACGATCCGGAACTGATTCCGACGGAGATCTATAACCAGGCGCGCGTGGCGTTGCAGGAAGCGGCGGCGTTGGTGCTGGTGGTGGATGTTCGCACGGAACTGGCAAGCCCGGACTACGACCTGGTGAAGCTGTTGCGCAGCGGCGGCAAGCCGGTTTTTCTTGCGGCAAATAAAGTTGAGGGCGAGGCGATGGCGCTGGCAGCGGAGAATCTGCGCCAACTGGGCATTCGCGAGGTATATCCCATCAGTTCTGAGCACGGACTGGGCATTGGCGAGTTGCTGGATGCGATTTCGGAAGCGATTCCTGCGCCGGAAGCCGAGAGCGAAGAAGAACTGGCCGAAGATGACGAGGTATTTGAAGGTGGTCCGCTGGAGCCGGGGAAACTGGAAGAAGGCTCCGAAGATGCGGACGGCGCGCCTGTTCATCGCACTCATGGCGAGTATGAGCAGCACGAGACGTCGATCGCCATCATTGGTCGGCCCAATGTAGGCAAATCGACGCTGTTGAATGCTCTGACCGGCACGGGGCGTGCGATTGTCTCACCCATCGCCGGGACGACGCGCGATGCTGTCGACGAAGTGGTGGAGTTTGAAGGCAGCCAGTTGCGCTTTGTGGATACGGCGGGTATTCGCCGCAAGGGCAAGACGCATTTAATGGCGGAGAAGCTGAGCGTGGTGATGGCGCGGCGGCATCTGGAAGCAGCCGACGTCGCGTTGCTGGTAATCGATGCGGTGGATGGCGTGACCTCAAGTGACGCGACGATTGGTGGCTATGCCCACGAGAGCGGCCGCAGCGTGATCATCATCGTAAACAAGTGGGACTTGGTAACGACGGGCCGCACGGATGGCAAACCGCCCGCCGATCGCGAGATCTTCGAGAAGCAGCTGCGTTATGCATTGAAGTATTTGAGTTATGCGCCGGTGATTTTTCTTTCGGCGCTGGAGATGACAGGCCCGCAACGCACGGGTATGAACCGGGTGCTCAACGAAGTGAAGGCCGTGGCGGCGGAGCGGCGCAAGCGTGTGACGACGGGGCAAATGAACCGCTTTCTCGAAAGGATTGATTTTCAGCGCGCGCCGGTACCGATGGCCAAGCGGATTCGCATTTTCTATATGACGCAGGCCGCTGTGGCGCCGCCCACGTTTGTGCTGTTCACTGATCGCGACATCAAGCTGCACTTTGCGTTTGAGCGTTTTCTTGAGAACCAGGTTCGTGAGGCATTCGGATTCAAGGGCACGCCGATCTGGTTCAAGGTGAAGTCGCGGAACGCCGACAAAAAGGACTAGGCTCGAGCAACGCCGCAGACATGTATTGATCCGATCCGGTACCGAGGTTCAGCAGAGAAAACGATGGATAGGACCATGCAAATTGAGCCCAACAGCCTTTCCGCAGTTCTTGCCGATCTTGACGATTCAGATGAGAAGGCGCGGAGAATTGTCGCCGAGATCTCCGATGCTCAGGCGACCTGGCAGCCGCGCGAGGGTGCCTGGAGCATCGCTCAATGTCTCGATCACCTGAGCCGCACCAACATCGTTTACGCTGGAGCGTTGAAGGCTGCATTATCCGCGGCAGATTTACTGGCGGAGGGTTTCAAGACTCAGATTAAGCCAGGCTGGCTCAGCCGACATTTCCTTCGCGCAATTGAACCACCGCCTAAGGGAAAGATCTCCGCACCAAAGAAGATCCATCCGGCACAGCGGCCCGACAAAGGCAAGGCGCTGGAAAGCTTTCTTCGTTCACAAAACGACGTGCGAGAAGTGGTGGCTACGAGCGCCAAGTTCAATGTGAACCGCATACGCTTTCGCAATCCATTCGTGCGATCGATTCGCTTCACGGTGGGTACGGGGCTATTGATCATCTCAGCTCACGATCGGCGCCATCTGTGGCAGGCGGAGCAGGTGCGGCGGTCGGAGGGCTTTCCCCAGAGTTGAGCGTGACCGGTAAAGTGCTTGGGGAACATCCTTGAATCTGCCCCGGCTGGATCGCGAATCGAGAGGTTCTGGATTTTTCCTTGCGTTTTGCCGATAGAATGAGTGGCGAGTTTGTGTCCGTTCTTCCCCTGGGCTCTGCATGTGCTTTTGCACGCTTGCGGTGCCGGAACGCTGGCGCAAGTGCGAGGTCGGCCATGAGGGGGAACGTATGGCGGACAAACACGCCGGCAAGAAGCACTCCAAACAAGACCCACAAGCCAAGCAACTGATCAACGGCGCTGCGGAGCCACTGAAGAATGGCGCGGCGCAGCATGCAGAGGACGTGTGCGTGTCCACATTGAAAGTGGGCAAGGACTGCGACTACGAGAAAGAGTTGCGGCGGCTGCAGATTGAGCTGGCCAAGCTGCAGGAGTGGATTCGCCACGAAGGGTTGCGTGTGGTGGCGATTTTTGAAGGGCGCGATGCGGCGGGCAAGGGCGGCGTGATCAAGAGGATTACCGACACGCTGAATCCGCGCATTTGCCGGGTGGTGGCATTGGGCACGCCGACGGAGCGGGAGAAGACGCAGTGGTATTTTCAACGCTATGTCGCGCACCTGCCCGCGGCGGGGGAGATGGTGCTGTTCGATCGGAGCTGGTATAACCGCGCGGGCGTTGAGCGGGTGATGGGCTTTTGCACCGAGGCGGAGTACCTGGAGTTCATGCGCAGCTGCCCGGAGTTTGAGCGGATGTTGGTAAGGTCGGGAATTCTGCTGGTGAAGTATTGGTTTTCAGTGAGCGACGAGGAGCAGGAGAAACGTTTTCAGGACCGGATGAAGAATCCCACGAAGCGGTGGAAGCTGAGTCCGATGGATCTGGAATCGCGCAAGCACTGGGCGGAGTACTCGCGCGCCAAGGACGAAATGTTTGCCGGCACCGACATCAAGCAGGCGCCCTGGTACGTGGTGAATGCCGACAACAAAAAATGTGCGCGGCTGAACGCGATCCGGCATTTGCTGTCGCTGATTCCGTATCGCGATTTGACCAGCAAGCCGCTGCCTCTGCCGCCGATTGAGAAGAAGAACTACATGCGGCCGCCGATTAACGAGCAGACGTTTGTGCCGCAGTTCTACCGGTAAAAGTGGCAGTTTGGCGGCGTGCAGGGCCTAGGCCGCAAGAACTCTAGCTGGCGCCCACGGGCTGGCGGATGGAGGGTGCATTGTAGCCTTCCTCGGCCAGGTGCTTGCCCATCTGCGCGTACATTTCGGGGTCGCTTGGTTGCCAGGTGCCGAGGCCGTCGACGTAGCGGTTGAACATGCAGAAGGCGGCGGCGATCAGTACGGTGTCGTGGATCTCGAGATCAGTCGAGCCCTCTTTGCGCGCGGCTTCAACGTCGGCCGCGGTGACAAGCTTGCCGTCTTGCTGGACTTTTCCTGCAATCCCGAGAAGCGCTTTGAGCTTGGGGCTGATGTCGGCGTGGGTGAAATCGGTCTGCACTTGCTTGACGAGAGCAGCGTCTCCGAGGTGGGCCGTGGCCGCCGCACCATGACTCAGAACGCAAAACGTGGTGCAGTTGCGCGATGACACGTAGGTGGCGATCAGTTCGCGCTCGCCGGGTGTAAGCGAACTGGACTCGTGCAGGAGGATGTGTGCCAGTTCGCGCATGGGCTTGGCGGTTTCAGGGCGGAAGGTGAAGCCCGCGCTGATGCCGGGAAAGCCGTCGGGAAGGTTGATGTGTGCCATTTTCGTCTCCAAGGGACTGAGTGACTAAGGGACATGGGGACTGACCAGAACCTTTAGTGGGCGTGAGCGCCGAGGTATTCTTCGCTGACGGCGACGTAGCCTTCGCGGGCGACGCGGCGGCCGCGTTCGCGATAGAGCGCCTCGTCTTCGGGCTGCACGGTTGCCAGGCCATCGACGTAGCGGTTGTACATACAGAAGGCCGCGGCGATGAGAACCGTGTCGTGAATCTCGATGTCGGTAGCGCCGAGTTGGCGCGCAGCTTCAACGTCGGCCGAGGTCACAAGCTTGCCGTCCTGTTGGACTTTTCCGGCAATGACGAGAAGCGCTTTGAGCTTAGGGCTGATCTCGGCCTTCTGGAAGTCGGTCTTGACCTGCTTGACAAGAGCTTCGTTGCCACCCAAGTGTGCGGCGGCGATGGCGCCGTGAATGCTGTGGCAGTAGTGGGTGCAGTTGCGGCTGGAGACGTAGGTCGCGATTAGCTCCCGTTCGCCGCGGGTGAGGGTGCTGGGCCCGGTCAGCAATATTTCAACAAGCGCATTGAGAGGGCGTGCGGTTTCAGGGCGAAAGGCCATGGCGCTTCGAATTCCTTGCAAGTCGGTGGGAAGGGCGATGTGGGGCATGGGTGAATCCTCCGTTGCGAAATGGTCTAGGGGAGAGATGTTTCTGTCGCTGCAGTTGAAGCGACGCTTTGGCTACGCGTGAGGAGCCAGCGGGCGGGAAGGCCAAGCAGCACGATGCCCGCGCCGAGGAGCGACGGAATCAGGCTGTGCAGCAACAGCATGGCTGCGAGAACTCCGCTGCCCCCGATGAAGACGAGGGGAGCAAGCGGGTACCACCAGCGCCGCACCGGCGTGATGGTGCGAAAGAGTGTGGCCACCGTAAGGGCGAGAAAGACGACAGCGGAAAAGATGATGAAGGCAAGGATGCGATCGAACGCGCCGATGGCGAGAATCGCGAGAGCCATGCCGGTTTGCAAAATTACGCCATTGACGGGTACGCCCGAGCGAGGGTTGGTGCGGCTAAAAGCGCCGAGAACGCCGTGGCCTTCGACGCCGCCTTCTCCCCGAGCCAGTGCGCAGGTGACGCGGGGAATGGCCATGCTGAGGACCATGAGGCCGCCGAGCACACAGATCACAACGCATGCGGAAAGAACGCGGCCACCGGCTGCGCCAAAGAGCGCCTGGCCAAACTGCGCGACGAAGGCGGTGTTGGATTGAATCTGCTGCATGGGCACGACTGCAACAAAGGCTAGGCTCACGAGCAGATAGATCGCCGTGACCAGCAGAACGCCGCCGGTAAAGGCGATGGGCAGATTGCGTTCGGGGTTGCGCACCTGTCCGGCGATTTTGCCTGCTTCCCACCAGCCGCCAAAGCAGAAGAAAGCGCTGATGGCGGCGCCCGCGATGGCTTCCACGACGGGATCGGAGCCGGACCGTCGGAGGGTAAGCGGGGCAAGATTGGCCATGGAGGCGTGGCCCGAAACCATAGCCCATCCCACCAACGCGGCCAGGACAGGAATCTTGAGCCAGTTGAGCACGGCGCTGACGCGGGTTGAAAGGCGCGTCCCGGCATAGCTGAGAGATCCCAAGGCGACGAGAAGCAGGGCAGGCAATACAGGTACGAGATGAGCGGGAACGGGAACCAGAGTCTGGATATACGGCACCGTTCCCACGCAAAGCGACGCGGCAACTCCGGGATACATCACTAAGGCGGCCATCCAGCCGTAGAGAAATGCAGCACGCCTGCCAAAGCCGCGGCGCAGGTAGAGGTATTCGCCGCCGTCATGAGGGTTGCGGACTGCCAGTTCAGTGAAGCAGAGTGCACCGGCGAGAGTGAATACCGCCATGCAGCACCACACCGTTGCAAGCAGGGCGGGTGATCCGAGGGACCGCGCCATGCCCGCTGGAGTGAGGAAGATGCCGAGGGAGATGGCTTCGCCTGTGACAACGGCCGTCGCCGCCCACACACCCATCTGCCGCCCGGTTTGGCGCTCGACCTGCACGGTCTGGTCATGGTACGCGGGAGGTGCGGGGGGCTACATCCTCCTTTGGGTGGAGGCATTGCATGCAGCGGGGTTGTTCTCAAATTGAGCGGTCTCTGCTTTTCAATACTTTTGCTTGGCTATGCGAGATTCTCAGACCAAGAACCGATACGAGAATTAACAACGCTCCAGCGGTCGAGTTGACCAGCGATTGGCCTCTTATCGAGCTATTTAGGGCGAATAGGATAACTGCTACCCCAAGTACGAAAAGCAAAGCCAACGACCAACGACTTCCAATAAGAACCAGCAAGCCGGCCGCCATTAATGTCAAAGCGGGACCCCGCATTTCGCGTAGATCATGGCCCCAATGAGATGCCGCTTGTTCGTTAGCCAGCACGAGCAAAAGCAGGCAGAATGCGAGACCAAGTACCAATCCGCCGAATGCTCGAAAGAGTCGCATGGTGGTTTCCCAAGTGAAATCTGCTTGTTTATCAACAATCAGAAGGACTCTGGTTGGTGCTTAGTCGCTCTTCATTATTGTGGCGGAGGTTCTTGCCCGCTGGACGAAGTGCCGGGTGCAGGCTGAGGAGACTGCGCGTCTTCCATGCTGGTGACGTGCATGCTGGCTTGCGTCTCCGGGACACTACCGTCGTTGACCTGGACCTCGGTGGGCGGGCCAACCACCAGGATCCGGTGAATCACGCGGCCCCGGGCCGGCACCAGCGCGCGTTCTGTGACGGAGTTGTGTGCAGTGCGCACGGTGACGGGGACCTCAGCCGCGGCATACCCGGCGTTGGCTACATTGACGGCGACGAGAACGGTACCGCCGGGCGAAGGTGCAGAAAAGGCGCTCTGGATGCTGAGGTCGGGCAAGCCCTTGTCGGCGTCGACCCAATCGGAAAAGAACCAGGAGAGGTCGCGGATAACGCCCGCCTGCTTTAGCAGCTTCTGTAGCGGAGATTGCGGGTTGCTGGTGGCGCTGCCGCTGGAGTCGACCGACTCAGAATCGTACGCACGCAAGGTGGCGCTGAGAGCCTGATCGCTGATCAAATCGCGGAGCATCCACAAGACGTAGGCGGCCTTGGTGCGGTAGTAGATGGGGGCGGTGGCATCGGCCAGGGGAGTGCCGGCGCTTTCGCCGGGGCTTGGCGGCTCGGCCAGAGCAAGCGCCGCGCGGTCGGACTCGAGCATTTGCAATGCCTGGTCGCGGCCATGGCGCTTTTCAACCCAGAGGGATTCCATGAAGGTGGCCAATCCTTCATTGAGCCACGCGAGGTCGGGCCGGGTTCTCGATTGCTTGTGGGTATGGGTGAGCGCGTGAACCAGCACGCCTTCGAGCCTCTCCGTTGGCACCTGGGTGAGACTGGCGGCAAGCATCGCGCCAGTTTCATAGGGCGCGTCCTGAGGATCGGGCAAGTCGAGCACTGTGAGGGGCACCTGCGAGTGCGGCCCCAGCCAGCTCTCGACGAATGGCTCGACGGCAGCGGCTGCGGCGATCCAGCGCGGCGCGGAAGCTTCGTTGTCGGGGAGAGCCCGGACGATGAGTGTGGAACCGGCCTGGGTGTTGCGCTCCGCGACAAATAAACTAGGCGCTTCGAAGCCGAGGGTCGCGTTCTCGACGCTGGCGGTGGCAACGCCTTCAAGATCCGCATCGAGTCCATGAGCGTCAGCGACGGCGAGAGATACGGGCAATCCGTTGACGAGCGCGACGGTGGGTGGCTCGCCGTGGGGAAACTCGACCGTGAGATGCAAGGTGAAGTGCGCGCCGGACAAATGCAGTTTGTGACGGCCAATCTCGTCGAAGAGGCGGGCGCCGTCGCCAAGAATGACTGGGACGGATGAGACCGGATACCACACCACGTTGCCGAATCCGCGCAAGCCCGTGAAGGCGTCGGAGATTTCGTCCCAATCGGAGTGGAGCGCGACGTCTGCAGGCGTTCCGATGGTGGTGAGGCGCTGCGATGACGGCACAATGGCGCCGGAGTAAGCAACGTCGAGTTGGAGAGTTGCGCCGGGCGCGAGAGGCTGCGCGAGGGGGACTGCTGCTTCGTGGAGTTGGCCGGTGTGGTCGGTGTCTGAATTGAGCGTGGCGGCCGAGAAGGTGATGTTCTTGCCGGTGATCCGAATCTGCTCCCAATTCAGCGACGAGGAGATTTGCAGCGGAATGCGTGCGAGCGGCGACTTGCCGTCATTGCGGACCGTGACCTGCGCACGCACCGCGATCTGATGGGAGGCGGTGTGTAGATGCACATCGAGGTTGAGAGCTGTGACGGTAACGGCCTGGCGCTCTGTGTCTTCCGCGGAGGGTTCACTGGCCATTTGGATTGCGGGCGGAATTGCGCCGGGACCGACCTCGATGGTGGTTTTGCCGTTTTCATCGGTGGAGCGCGAGAAGATGACTTTGCCGTGCGGCTCGGGATTCGCAGGCTGCTGCGTGGTGGTTTGAGGAGCAGGGGCGGTTTGAGCAGCTATGGATAGTGCGGCCAGGGCGGCGATTAGAGCTACCGCCCGGGAAGACAAAAACTTCATGAACCGAGGCCTTTCTGCTTCTTTGGTTTAGACGCGCTGGCCGAGGATGGGCCAACCGCGGTTAGGCCTGCTTTGGCGCGGCGTTGGCGTGCGGCCTCATAGAGCACCACTGCGCCGGCGGCTGAAACGTTGAGCGAGCTGACGCCGCCGGCCATGGGGATGCGCAGCAAATGATCGCAGGTGCGCCGGACCAGATCGTGAAGACCTTCGCCTTCGCGTCCGAGGACGAGGACGCAGTCGCCGGTGAGATCGAACTGGTCGTAATCCTGCTCGCCACGTTCGTCGAGGCCGATGATCCAGAGATTCTTTTGCTTTAGGTCTTCAAGGGCACGGACCAGGTTCACTACGCGCGCGATGCGGAGATGTTCGGTGGCGCCGGCGCTGGCCTTCACGGCTACGGGGCTCAAGGGTGCGGAGCGGCGCTCGGTGAGGACGATGCCGTCGACACCGGCTCCATCGGCGACGCGGAGAAGTGCGCCGAGGTTTTGCGGGTCTTCGACGCCATCGAGCGCAAGAACGAGACGCGGCGCAGTTGGCGTCGCCGGATCGCCCTGGTAGAGATCTTCGATGGTGAGAAGCTCTTGCGGGTGGACGAGGGCGACGACGCCCTGGTGCGCCGGGGTTCCAGCGAGTTGGGTAAGCTGATCGCGCGGCTCTTGCCGCACACGCACACCGGCCTCGCGGCAGTCGGAGACGAGGCGCGCCAAGCGATCGTCCTGACGTTCGCGGGCAACGAGGACGTGGTCAAAGCGGCGGCGGCCGGCCTTGAGCGCCTCCTCCACCGAATGCACGCCGTAAAGAAGTTCCATAGGAGATAGTTTAGATTGTCGATGACGAAGGGTGGCTGGGAAGGGAATCCAGATCATTGAGGGCGGGATGGGCAAGATCTCAACCAAATCGTTTCGAGCGGTGCTCGAGGAGACGGGTCGGCGACCGCGCTTTGTGATGGCGCGCGTTCCAGTAGACCTGAAAAGGGCCTGGCCGGATTGGACGAACCGAAGGGTTCGCGGCACGATCAACGGGATTGCGTTTCAAACGACGCTGTTTCCCTACGGTAAGGGAACCGGACACCTTTTGCTGGTGAACAAGAACCTGCAGAAGGCGGCGGATGCCAGCGTGGGCGACACCGTGCTGATTCAGATCGAGCCCGATTTTGATGAGCGAGCCTTTATGGTGCCGGCCGAGCTGAGCAAGATTTTGAAGTCTGACAAGGAAGTATCGCGTTGGTTCGAACATCTGAGCCTGTCCATGCAGAAGGGAATCTCGCAGTTTGTGGACCAGGCCAAGGGTGCTGTTACCCGGAAGGAGCGCGCAGAGAAGATGGCGGAGAGCCTGATGTTGGCTATGGATGGGGAGCAGGAGTTGCCGCCCATTCTGCGAACGTGTTTCCAGCGGGAGCCCAGGGCCGAAGCGGGTTGGATGGCTATGACGCCTAACCAGCGCCGCAACCACCTGCTGGGCATTTTCTATGTACAGACTGTGGAGGGCCGCGAGCGCCGTGCTGCGAAGGCAGTCGAAGAGGCAGTAAGGGTGGCGCGGAAGGCGGCCGAGACCCGCGACAAGAAGTGAACCCTGATTCCCATGCCGAAGTGGAGCGATTAGGGAGAAGTTAAGCCACGTCGCACCGAGATCGGCACCGAAAATGGTGCAAATTGGATTCAACTTTTCAATAATGCGCGGCCTGCTGAGCGTTTTTGTCGTCTAATTAAGCAAGATGAGTCCCACGACCGCGATTCGCGCGCTCTTCGCCTCTGGCCTGACCGATCTGGTGGAGGAACAGGCGCGGCAAGAGAATCTTGCGATTGCTACCGGCCTTAAGCGGCAGGAAGCCGGCTTAATCGACGAGCTAATCGTTCGCTACCAACACCGGCTGATGCGGTATTTACTCTTTTTGATCGGGAATCGCGAGATGGCGGAGGACCTGTTTCAAGAGGTCTGGATGCGCGTACTTACGCGAGGGGGCCAGTTCAATGGCAAGGCCCGCTTTGAGACTTGGCTGTTCACGATTGCGCGCAATCTCGTGATCGATCTGCGCAGGAAGCGCACCATGGCAAGCCTCGACGAAATGGTCGATACCGGGTCGGACGACGATCGTCCGATGAGTTTTGAGGTGGCCGATCAACAGCCCACTCCGTTTGATAGGTTCGCTAACGGCGAGGATCGGGAACGTGTGGCTGCGGCCCTGTTGCAACTGGATATGCTGTATCGCGAAGTACTTGTCCTTCGGTTCCACGAGGAACTGACGTTGGACGAGATTGCGAAGGTGACACGAGCGCCGCTTTCGACAGTGAAATCAAGACTGTATCGCGGGCTCGCGGCGATCAAGCCCAAACTTGAGCACGCCCATTTTCATCACGAGGCGGCAGAATGACTTCAGGTACGGTCACGGGTACGAGCCCAGACATGGGCACAGACGCGCGGCCTGGCAGTGAAGTGGTTGCTGATTTGGGAGACGGTCAGGCCAATCGGGAGCGCGATGTCGCGTACCGAACGCGGAGAGTGGTCAGCGCATCGATTGGCGTGATGCGGGAGCAGAAAGCAGGGCGCAAGCGGAACCGCGCTGTCGCGCTGGCGGCGACCTTGCTGGTCTTCTTCGTGGTAGGTCCACCGGTGTGGTGGATTGCCGACACGTTGATCGAAGAAGAGCGTTTGACAAGCCTGGCCAGCGAGATCAGCGTCTGGGGCATCTTCCTCAGCACCGCCCTGCTGGCGTCAGCCTTACTCGCGGGCTGGCTGAGTCGAAAATCCTGAATACCGATCGAGAACGGATGCACTCCGAAGTACCGCAACTTCTTCTACGGACTTTCCGTCCATTGGAGTAGCGGTTTAAGCTATGCTTAACTCCCCAAATGAGACCCTCTAAGGCGAGGGAAACGATGAATGCGTAACCCTGAGTCAATTAACGTCGACGAAGACACGCGGCTGATCCCCATCTGGTCGATCGTCGCTGCTGCGGCTGTTTTCGTGCTGGTGGAGTACTACTTCTGGCTGGTTTTCCCGACCCAGCAGCACCACGTCACACCCATCGGCCTGCGCGCCTATCTCAATATTTCCTGGGGACTGCTGGCCGCTGTCTACTGTCTGATGATCGGCTTTGTCAGCAAGGATGCGCCGCGGCGTTCGATGAGTTCGCGCTTCTGGATGCTGATCTGCATCGTGATGCCCGGCGGGATCGGTGCGGTGCTGTATTTCCTGCTGCGAACGCCACTGGTATCGCTCTGCCCCGCTTGCGGGACGCACGTGCAGGGCGACTTCCACTTTTGCCCTCAATGCAATTTTCAGCTCACGGCGAGCTGTGGCTCGTGTTTCCGCACAGTGCGCGCGTCCGACCAGTTCTGTACGCGCTGCGGCCACGAACTCTCGCGTGACCACATGCCGGCGCGCTTGCGCGTTCTGGGCGAGTAGAGCCACCAGACACCCTGAATGGAAACACCGTGTGGGTTTAGTCTGGCTGACTGCGCGGTTGACGTGGGCGGCGCGATTGACCGGACCCGCTTCCCTTCCTACAATCAAGCTTCGACTCGAATGTCTATCTCTGCGCTCATCATCGACGACGAACAACTGGCTCGCGAGGAGTTGCAGTATCTCCTCGACCAGGTAGGTGGCGTGGAGGTGGTGGGGCAAGGAGCCAATGGCATCGAGGCGGTGGACCTGATCGAAGAACACCACCCGGATGTGGTTTTTCTCGACGTGCAGATGCCGGGCCTTGATGGCTTCGCCGTGATCAAGAGGCTGATGGATCGCCATGGCGCCAAGCCCGGTAGAGACGCTGAGCCGCTGCCGCAGATCGTGTTTGCTACGGCCTACGATCAATATGCAGTTCGGGCCTTCGATGTGAACGCTGTCGATTATTTGCTAAAGCCATTCGACCGGACGCGGGTGCAGCAGGCATTGGAGCGGGTACGGGGACGCATGGTGGATTCTCCAACGGCGCCGGGTTCGCAGATCGATGCGCTGCTGCGGCTGCTGAATCGCCCCCAGGCAAATGGGCGCGGCGGTCAGCCGGCCAAACTGATTGTGCAGGCACAGAGCCGCTTGTTGCTAGTGGACCAGGCAGAGATTTGCTTTGCGGCGATTGATGAAGGCGTGATTCGTGTGGTGACCCAAATCTTCGAGGGGCATTCAAAGTGCCGCACGCTCGAAGAACTACTGGAACAACTGGATCCGGCGGCGTTCTGGCGGGCGCATCGTGGCTTTGTGGTTAACATCAACCACATTCGCGAAGTGGTGCCGTGGTTCAAGTCCAGCTACCAGCTGCGCATGAACGACAAGAAGCAGACCGAGATTCCTGTGAGCCGCGCCCAGACGAAGAGGCTGCGCGAGCTGTTCAATCTGTAGCCACCTGCGGTGGGCCTGATGCGCGACGCGCCGGACATCACGTATTCATTCATCAGAGTCAGTCGTAGCGTTCAAAGATGATCTGCCTGCGGTGCCAGCCAAAACCTTTCAGGCGCTCGCGCACGGCGTTGATCATGTCATTGAGTCCGCAGATGTAGGCGTTGATGTCGAAACGCAACTGAGCTGGCGGAACGCCGGGGTCTACTGGCAGGGCCGGCAGCGGTTGGCCCAGGCGCGTCGCGCGCTCTTCCACGATGCGGGTTACGTAGTCCTGCACGTAGCCGCGGAGGCCGGGCCAATCCTCGGCTTCACGGCTTAGGGTAGGCAGATAGTGGAAGTTGGAGTGGCGCGCAGCGATGGCTTCGAATTCCTCGCGATAGTAGAGCTCGCTGGCGAAACGCGTGCCGTAAACCAGCCAGATTTCCTTTCCTTCGCTGCGGTCGGGCCCGTCGACCGGGAAGAGCCACTGAAGAAAGCCGCGCATGGGAGCGACGCCGGTTCCGGTGGCGACAAGGAGTGAATCGGTGATCGGGGCACGCAGAGTGAAAAAGCCGTTAGGGCCATAAACGCGCACAGCGCCGCCGACGGGGACATCGGGCAGGTCAGCGAGGCGGTTCGAGAAGAATCCGCCTTCGACGCGATTCAGGCAGAGATCAAAGCGATTGCCGCTCGGCGCGGAGGCCAGCGAATAGGCGCGAGTCTGTTCTTTGCCTGTGCGGTCTTCTGCGACGGCGGAGATGAATTGGCCTGGGATGAACGGGAATGTTTCGAGATCGTCGAGGATGAACTCAAAATGATAGGTCTGCGCCGATTCGGAGATGCAGTGCTTGTGCACGAGCCGCGCGGAATGGAATTCACGATCCAAAGTCGATTCTCACTTACAGAGGTGTGCGCCCAGCGTGAAGGCTGAAGCGAGTATCACCAGCGGGACCGAGCGATGGCAAGTTGGAGCGGGGCGAATGTGAGCTGCGAAAGGATTCGGGCCATCCTCAGTAGAGATGGAGGGACGAACCTAGACCCCCGTTTTGGCGAATGCCTGCCAGCAGAGCTGCACGCCGAGCGCGAAGAGCCATAGAGACAGAGCAAGGCGCATGGCGCGCGCCGGGATGCGTGGGGCGAGGCCAGATCCTACGATGGCTCCTGCGACTCCGCCAATAATCAGGTGGGTGAGCAAAGTAGGATCGACACCGCTGTGGCTTAGATGGATGCCACCGCCGATGACCGCGAGGCAAAGGCCGAACGATAGGTCGGTGCCCACGATGCGGGGAACATCGAGTGCGGTGAGGCCGAGCAGAGCAACCGTGCCAAGCGCGCCCGCTCCGGACGACGAGAAGCCCACCTCAGCGCCGACGGGAAACATGGCGATTGCGAGCCAGACGGGATGCGAGGTTCGGTTGGCGTTTTGCGTGGCGGGACGGAAATGCCGGTAGATATGCCACGCAGATGAAAGCGCGATCATCGCTCCGAGAGCGAGATAAAGCCAGAGCGTGTTGCCCTGAGTGCGCACAATGCGTTGGAAGAAGACGGCGCCAAGAACGACGCCGGGCACGCCGGCCAACAGCATGACGCCAAGCGTGCGCCAAACCACCTGACGCCGCCAAATCTGTATAGGAACCACCACCAGCTTGACCGCCGCTGAGTAGACAAGCGCGGTGCCAACCGCTTCAGGAACCGGGACGTGCAGAAACAAGATGAGGAGCGGGGCGGTGATGGTGCCGGCGCCCACCCCGGTAATCGCGATCAAAGCGGCAATCAGAAAGCCGAGAAGAAGTTCCATTTCTCTTTCCGTCTTAGTGCGTGGCCTGGATGTGAATGCCGCATTCGAGTTTCTGTCCGGACCAGCGCCCGGAGCGAGGATCATTGGCGTCGAGAGGCAGGCTGGTACAAGGAGCGCAGCCGATGCTGGTGTAGCCCTTCTCATAGAGTGGCAGCAGCGGAATTTTGTGCGCGTCGGCGTAGTACCAGACGTCGCGCGTGGTCCACTCGGCAAGGGGGCTCAGCTTGGCGAGCACTTTTCCGATAGGCAAGGTGAACGATTCTTCCGGCTGTAGATTGGCGCGCGATTTCGATTGCTGACGGCGAAGGCCGGTGACCCACACGCTGTAGGGCGCGAGCGAGCGGAAAAGTGGTTCGACTTTCCGAAGTCCGCAACAGCGATCAGGCGCTGTCTGGTTGAGGATGCCAAACTCCCATTCCTGTTCGGCGACCGACTTCTCAGGCAGCACATTGATTAGATTCAGATCCCACTCTGCCGCGATGCGGTCGCGATAGGCGAGCGTTTCGGGGAAGTGATAGCCGGTCTCAAGAAACAGCACGGGGATGCTTGGGAGAATGGCGCGCACCATATGGAGCACGACCACATCTTCAGCCTGAAAGCTGCTGGTAACGCAGGCATGCTGCACGTTGACCAGGCGCTCGCGCAAGAACTGTTGCGCGGCGTTGGCGCGGGCTTCAATGTCAGATGCCAAGTCCGTCATCATTCGCATCGTCTCCAATTGGGATGGCGCCAAGGCGCTGAATTTCATTGAGGATCTCGTGGGGTTGGTCAAATTCGAGCTGGCGCGGACTTGTATCGGATCCGTGGACCGCGCTGAGGGTGATGGGGCCGTTAGTGTCACCCTCGACCAGCACCACTGAACCGAGCCGTGCAATGGCGATGAGCGCGGGAGACACGGCGGCGCGTGTACGTAAAACCAGCGCACCGGATTGCAGCAGAGATTGCTCTAGTTGCGAAGCTAGCTCTGCACGATTGCCGAGCACGAGCACTCCGCGCGATACAGGACTGAGGGCAGAATCGGACTCTGTTGCATCGGCAATGCTGCGAATCATGCCCGCGGCTGCAGTGCTATTGTCTGCGGGGTCAATCAGGATCAGGCTGCCGGTGGCGCGGCTGTCGCGGTAGAGATCGGCCAGTAGCGGTCGGCTGGTCTCGATAATTACCTGGCCGATGTCGTTCAGTGACAACTGATCGGCGGGATGGTGCGAGAGTTGTTCGACGCGAATGCGGGAGCGAATTTCAACCACACGTGCGCGCACGGTTTGCGTGGTGTGCTTGAGGAGATACGTCGATCCATGGCGGAGAGGCGTGCTGTGCATCCACACTACGGTGGCTTCGAAATGCCGCGTCTTGTGGGGCAAATTGGTGACCGACGCAATCATTTCGCCGCGACTGATGTCGGTTTCGTCTTCGAGCGTGAGAACTACGGACTGGGGCACGCGTGCTACATCCAGATCGCCATCCCAGGTACTGATAGAACGTACACGTGTGTGGCGACCGGAAGGCAGCGCCACTACTTCGTCGCCGGGACGCACTGTGCCCGCAGTGATCTGTCCCGCAAAGCCTCGGAAATCCTGATGCGGGCGAAGAACGCGCTGCACCGGAAAACGCAGGCCTGCCTGCGACCGCTCGATCGCCAATGGAACGGTTTCAAGGAGCTCAAGCAAGCTCGGGCCTTTGTACCAGGGGATGCGAGCGCTGCGATGAACGATGTTGTCGCCCTCAAGTGCACTGACGGGAACCGGGATGAGTTGAGGGATCTCGAGAAGTTTCGCCAACGCTTGCAGCCCTTCGGCATGTCGATCAAAGACTTCCTGAGAGAAATCAACGAGGTCCATCTTGTTGATGGCCGCGATGACGGTGGGGATGCCAAGCAGCGAAGCGATGCAGGTGTGACGGCGGGTCTGATCTAGGATGCCCTTGCGTGCATCGACAAGAACGATCGCAACGTCGGCGGTGGACGCGCCGGTTGCCATGTTGCGCGTATACTGCTCGTGACCCGGCGTATCGGCAATGATGAATTTGCGTTTTGGCGTAGAGAAATAGCGGTACGCCACATCGATGGTGATGCCCTGTTCGCGCTCGGCACGCAGGCCATCGGTAAGTTGGGCAAAGTCGATGGCAGCGTTGTGCGTCACAGCGCGCACGTGGTCGTCGTAGACGTTCTGCGAGTCGTAGAGCAGCCGGCCGATGAGGGTCGACTTGCCATCGTCCACGCTGCCTGCGGTAGAGAAGCGCAGGAGATCCTTGGCGCGTTCTGCTTCGAGCGTTTGCTCAATGCGCACCTCCACTTCGTCGACGGCAACCTCGATCCCGGCGACGGATTCGTCCTCATCAGCGGTGATCGTCAAAAGTAGCCCTCCCGTTTCTTGATTTCCATGGAACCGTCCTGGTCGTGATCGATGATGCGATTGGCGCGCTCGGAATTCCTGACGGCCATCAGCTCTGCAATGATCTTGGGCACCGTGTCGGCATCGGAGCGAATCGCACCAGTGCAGGGGCTGCAGCCGAGCGAACGCAAGCGGCACTTCACCCACTGCTCTTCGCCCGGCAGACCCTGCACGAATGACTGCTCCACGGGAATAAGCGAATCGCCGCGGACGAGCATGCGACGCTCCTTCGCGAGGTAGAGCGGCACGATGGGAATCTTCTCAAGATGGATGTAGTGCCAGATGTCGAGTTCGGTCCAGTTTGAAAGCGGGAACACGCGGATGCTCTCGCCGGGACCGATGCGGCCGTTGAAGAGGCTCCACAACTCGGGCCGCTGATTCTTGGGATCCCATTGACCGGCGGCATCGCGAAACGAGAAGATGCGCTCCTTGGCGCGGGATTTTTCCTCATCACGCCGTGCGCCGCCAAAGGCAGCATCAAAGCCGCCTGCGCGTAAGCCGTCGAGCAGAGCCTGTGTCTTGAGCAATCCGCAGCAGCGCTGGGTGCCGAGCTTGATTGGATTGGCGCCATCAGCCAGAGCTTCTTCATTACGCCACACAATCAGCTTGAGCCCAAGCTCAGCTGTGTAACGGTCACGAAATTCGAGCATCTCTTCAAACTTGTAACCCGTATCCACGTGGAGCAGCGGGAAGGGGATAGGCGCGGGATGAAATGCCTTTTGCGCCAGCCGCAGCATGACAGACGAATCTTTACCGATCGAATAGAGCATCACCGGCTTCTGGAATTCGGAGGCCACCTCGCGGATGATGTGAATGCTCTCAGCCTCGAGGATCTGAATGTGGTTCAGCCGCTGGGTCGCGGTGAGACGCGCAGCGGGCGCCACAGACGGCGGTGCGATAGGTTCGAATTCCGGGGTGGTGTCTGATGCGGTGGCAGTCAAGGTGCTTCTCCGATGGGCATGCGAGCAAAAAACAAAAAGCCCGCGGCGGCAGATATCTGCGGCGCGGGCTTCAGGGGAACGATCTGAGTTTACGTCTGCTTTACCCCATGGTCCGGCGCGGCGCGCAACAACACGCACAACACAGGCCGGTCATGGGACACACACTCATGAGTTGACTATAGCTAAGGCTTCGATTTGGGTCAACTTACGGTGCCGCGCCAGAGCATCAGGCGATGGCATCCGCGGCTGCGGCGAGATCGAAGTCCTTTGCTGTCAGTCCGCCGGAATCGTGCGTCACCAAAGCCAGGCGCACGCGGTTGTAGCGAATATCGATATCGGGGTGATGGCCGGCCTTCTCGGCCAGATCGCCTACGCGGTTCACAAAACGGAGCGAGCCCAGGAAATCCTTGAACTCGAAGGTGCGCACCAGTTCACCCGCTTCGATCTTCCAATGATGCCTGTCGACAAGAAGCTTGGTGATTTCAGGGTCGGAAAGTGGGGGCATGGATCTTTTCTCCAAGGACGGCCGACGGGGCCGACGATGCCTTCACTATAGTCCTCACGAACGCCGATGGAGTTTTGGTTGGATGCGATGTTGAGGGGATGGATGAGCAGGGCCAAAGGGACGTTCCACTTTGACCCGCACCTTGTGGGTTGCGTTTACGCCATTGCCTCGCGACCCATAGGCTCGAAGCGCAACTGGTTGGAGTTGCGGTCCGCGTGGATGCGCACGTGCGACCCATGCAGAATCTCGCCGTTCAGAATCTTGATGGCCAGCGGATCCTGCACCATGCGCTGCAGCGCGCGCTTTAACGGACGAGCGCCGTAGGCCGCGTCGGAGCCTGCAGCCAGAATAAGCTGCCGCGCCGGTTCGGTCAGTTCGAGCGAAATCTGCCGGTCTTCGAGCAGCTTGCGCACTTCGTTCAAGCGCAGTTCGAGGATCGCTTCCATTTGCGCGTGACCAAGCGGACGGAAGATCACCATGTCGTCGACACGGTTCAAAAACTCCGGCCGGAAGTGCTCGCGCAGGACACGCATCACGCTCTCGCGCGCCATGTCAAAGTCGTGTTCGGACTTGAGCGTATCGCCCGTGAGCATCGCGGCACCCAGGTTCGACGTCATGATGAGCACCGTGTTCTTGAAGCTCACTGTACGGCCCTTGGCGTCGGTCAGGCGCCCATCGTCCATCACCTGCAGCAGGATATTGAATACGTCGGAATGCGCCTTCTCGATCTCGTCAAAAAGTATCACCGCATACGGCCTGCGACGCACCGTCTCAGTCAACTGCCCACCTTCGTCGTAGCCAACATAGCCTGGAGGTGCTCCGATGAGGCGAGCGACGGCGTGCTTCTCCATATACTCGCTCATGTCGATGCGCACCATGGCTTGCTCGTCGTCGAAGAGAAATTCTGCCAGAGCGCGTGCGGTTTCAGTCTTGCCCACGCCCGTCGGTCCCAGGAAAATGAAGGAGCCAATCGGTCGCTTGGGATCGCTGAGCCCTGCGCGGGAACGGCGAATCGCGTTCGCAACGACGGTGAGCGCCGCATCCTGGCCGACCACGCGCTCCTTGAGGCGCTCTTCCATCGTGACGAGCTTTTTGACTTCGCCTTCGAGCATGCGCGAAACGGGAATACCGGTCCACTTGCTGACGATCTTCGCGATGTCTTCCTCGTCCACCTCTTCTTTGAGCATGCGTGTCGCGTTGGCGTTGCCGTCCTGCAGAGCGTTCAACTGTTTCAGTTCTGCTTCCATCTTGGGCAATTCGCCATATTGGATCTGCGCGGCGCGATCAAGCTGGCCCTTGCGGGTCTGCTCCTCTGCCTCGAAACGAAGCGCTTCGATCCGCTTCTTCAATTCGCTGATGCGGCTGATGGCATCGCGCTCTTTGGTCCAGCGCGCGCGCAGAGCCGTGGTCTGCTCCTTCAATGTGGCTAGCTCACGCTCGACCTGATCCATACGTTCGCGGCTGTTCTTGTCCGTCTCACGTTTCAGTGCGGCGCGCTCAATTTCGAGCGAGGTTGCCTCGCGTTCCAGCTGATCGATTTCCGTCGGCACCGAACCGATTTGGATTGCGAGCGACGCGGCTGCTTCGTCGACCAGGTCAATGGCCTTGTCGGGCAGGAAACGATCGCTGATATAGCGGTGCGACAATGTGGCCGCAGCGACAATCGCCGAGTCCTTGATGCGCACGTTGTGGTGCGCTTCGTAGCGGTCTTTCAGGCCGCGCAGAATGGCGATCGTATCTTCGACGTTGGGCTCGCCCACGTAGACAATCTGAAAGCGCCGCTCCAGCGCCGCGTCCTTCTCGATGTATCTGCGGTACTCATTCAGCGTGGTTGCGCCGATGGCTCGCAATTCGCCACGCGCCAGAGCCGGCTTGAGCATGTTGCTTGCGTCGATCGCGCCTTCGGCCGCGCCTGCGCCCACCAGCGTATGGAGTTCGTCGATGAACAGGACGATCTGGCCGTTGGATTCGTCGATTTCTTTGAGCACGGCTTTGAGACGGTCTTCGAACTCGCCGCGATATTTTGCGCCGGCCAGCATCGACCCAAGATCGAGCGAGATGACGCGCTTGTCCTTCAGGCTCTCGGGTACGTCGCCCGAAACAATGCGGCGCGCCAATCCCTCGACGATGGCTGTTTTGCCCACGCCGGGTTCTCCGATCAGCACTGGATTGTTTTTGGTGCGGCGGCTGAGCACCTGGATGACGCGGCGAATCTCTTCATCGCGGCCGATGACAGGGTCCAGCTTGCCACGCCGCGCCAGGTCGGTCAGGTCTTTGGCGTATTTTTCGAGCGCCTGGAACTTGCCTTCGGGATTCTGGTCGGTCACGCGCTGCGATCCGCGAACGGAGGTGAGGGCCTTCAAAATTGCGTCATGCGTTGCACCCAGCGAGACAAGTGCCTCGCGAGCCGGGTCGCCCTTGAGGTGCGCCGCGCCCAGCAACAGATGTTCAGTCGAGACGTACTCATCCTTGAAGTTCTGCGCCTCGCGGAAGGCTTGATCAAAAACCTTGCCCAGGGTCTGACTGGCGCTGGGCTGCGACGCAGCACCGGCGACACGAGGCAGTTTTTCCTCGATCTGGTGCAGCTCGCTTTCCAGGCGTTCCGTGGGCACACCGATTTTTTCGAGCACCGCGGGTATCACTCCCTCGCGATCCTCAATCAGCGCCAGCAATAAGTGCGCCGGCTGCAACTCCGGGTTGCCTAGCTCCGCTGCGCGCGCCTGCGCTAGCTCCATCGCCTGCTGCGACTTCACCGTAAATTTGTCCCAACGAATTGCCATAGTTGACCCCAGCGATCAGTTTTAAGCGGTCGGTGATTAGTATTTGCTCATAACCAACCTACTTGCAATTATCAGCCCTCAATGAAAGCGGCCAGTTGCCACATTGCGTTGTTGTTGGATCCCAGCGGCTCGCCGCTCAAGACTCTCCAACACAAACCACTGGCAACTGGCCGCTGATCAGGATCGACTGGCTGTTACGCTGCGACGTTGACCTTGATCTGCTTGGGCTGAGCCTCGGGCTTTTTCTTCAACTCCAGCTTCAGTACCCCGGCGTTATAGGCCGCGTTGACGCTCTCGGTGTCGACCGTCGACGGCAACGTGAAGGAGCGATAGAAGCTGCCATAGCGCCGCTCAATGCGATGGAAGTTTTCTTCCTTCTCTTCTTTCTCGAACTTGCGCTCGCCCTTGACGGTCAGCGTATGATTTTCCACGCGAATGTCCAGGTCCTTCTCTTCGATGCCGGGAACTTCGAGCTTGAGCACGACTTTCTGCGCGTCCTCATAGATATCGACCGCCGGCACAAAGCTGGCAGTCGTCAAAGGGTTGTCCCCTTCGTTGAAATCGCGAAAAAGCGAGTTCAAGCGGTTTTGTAGTACGACAACTTCCCGATACGGGTCCCAACGAGTGATTGCCATGATGTGTCCTCCAGATGGATTGGAAAGTAATTGGGGCGGGGAGGCAGGCTCCCGGCCACTCAAAGTATCTGACGAAACTGTAGCACAAATGATTCATAAAATATTAGTGTTTTATAGTCATATTTTAGATGTGAGATAATATCTATTGTTTTCTTAAATTTAGCAGTAGGATTTGTCGGAAGCTGGTTGAGAATCGGCCATTGAAGGCGCAATTTCACCCGGTTAATCTAGCCTGCCAGAACCGGGGCGATGAGCTGCGAAGTAGACTCTTCTCCCCGGACCAGCCGGGGCAGGGTCAGGACGGTAATATCGTCCTCCTGGCCGAAATCGACGGCGGCATTGATGGCCCTGGCGGCGTTGGGCCGGGCGGAGAAAAGCGCGTCCAAGCGTTCAAAGCTGAAGATCTCGCCATTGGCGCCGCGAGCTTCCAACAGGCCGTCTGTGTAAAGTGCAAAGTGGTCGCCCTCTTTTAGGTCGATGGACTTCTCATCGTATCTGGCTGTTGCCACCACGCCCAGGGGTAAGGCGCCAGGCAGGTCGACTTCGTGCTTGTTCAGATAGGGTGCGGGGTGGCCGGCGCTAGCAATCACGCATTGACCTTCCGGACCAAGGCGCACTGCAAGGCAGGTGGCGAAACCACCCTGCAAGCGGCCGAAGAGACGCAAATTCAACTCAGACAGCATTTCTCCCGGCCGGGGTACGAAGCGAGCCAGAGTGCGTGCGGCACCCACAATCAGCGAAACAGTCATTGCGGCCTTTAGTCCTTTGCCGCTGACGTCGCCGAGCAGGAACAGGGTTGATCCCTCGTAGGCACCCTCCGGCGGAATAACCTGGAAGAGGTCGCCACCGACTTCCTGCGCGGGGCGATAGGCACTGGTAAAGGTGAAGCCCGGCAGCGACGGCAGAGTCTCGGGAATCAGCACCTGTTGCAACTCCCGGGCGCTTTTGAATTCTTGCTCGAGTGAACTTTGGCGGAGGCCCGACTCCTGCATAAAGCGGTAAACGGCGTAGACGATCGCCATCAGCAGAAGAGAATGGGCATTCGTTTCGGCGTTCAGTTGATTGCCGTTGAAGGCAATGAGAGGGGCGGCGATTTTGTCCCCCACGGTCCAGTGGGTGTAGCGGGAGCCCTGTTCCAGGGCGATGCGCGTGACGGAGAGCATACCCGCAGCGAAGGCGGCGCTGGCCACCAGCTATCGAGTGAGATCGAGGCGTTTGCGCAGGGCGAGCCCAACCAGAATCAATGGGAAGATTTCGACGATGGTGACGATGAAGGTCAAGACACCATCGGACAACTGAGCCCATCCCGCGATGAATGGGTTGCTCCAGTCAAGAAAGGTCAGCAGGCCGTCCAGCGTTCCAGCTGTAAACGTTACGATGGCGAGGATGCGGGTAAAGCGGGCGAGGCGCGGACTCTTGTCCAATTTGAGCAGATAGAGCAGCAGGAACCAGAGGCCCACGTCCCCCAGAGTGAAGGCCAACTGAAAGGCGCCGAGCGCAAAATCAAACGACCAGGGTATGCGCAGATTCAGCAAGATTGTGCCTGCCGCGCGTGCGCCGCTGTAGGTGGCCATGGCGAGCAGGACATTTTGGGATCGATTGCGCAGCCAAGCCAAAAGACTGAGCGCAAAGACCAGGCGATAGAGCGCGTTGAGGCCGAAGGTGTATTGCTTGCTGCGTAACCATCCATAGTCAAGCTCGGCTTTACGGGCGCCGATGGCTGCCGGTCCTCCAATAAGGGGCGCGGTGACAGAGCCGCCCAGTTGGTCGGAGTCGAATGACTGAAGGGGAGCCTTCCACACGCGCACTGCGAGCAGGCCATCGCGGACCGGCCCGAGGCCGAAGGTCTGGGCGGCCGGCTGGTAATAGTAGGTCGGGTGAGGCGGCATCTTGCCATAGTGCGCGACAAGTTGGCCGTTCCAGTAGATTTCATATACGTCTTCCACTCGCTGCAGCAGAAGCGCGAAGTCCGGGGATGCGCCGGATGCAGGCGTGAGGTGCAGGTGAATTCTGTACCAGCCATAACCTGCGTAGGAAGGAAGTACCTGAGCGCCCCACGTCTTGTCCCCAGCCAATTGCTCCCAGCCTCCGATGCCGGTGGCGTCGTGGGCTTGTGGGTCTGCCCAAGAGGGGGCGTCGCCGAGATGAAACTGCCACGGGCCATTAAGCGCCGCCGTGCCCTGGCCGAGGCCGTCAATCGCGGTGACAGGGGCAGAAGGAGGCACGGCTGCCTGAGACGGTGACGCAGCAACGCCGAGAAACAGTGAGCCTGCGAGCACGAGAAAGGGCAAGGGAAGCCGGCGCATGGCGTAAGCATGCCCTGCACATTCGTTGCTGTGATAGCACTTATTTCTTTCCTGAGAGCGCGATGGAATCTGATTGCTTGGCGTTTGGTGTTCGGTTTTACCGCGACGTCGATCGCTCTACAATAGGGTTCGCATGCACCTTCTTGCGCTCGATTTCCAAACTATCAACTGGCACTGGATCTGGCTGGTCGTTGCGGCTTTCATCGGCGGCGTCTTGAATGCCGTGGCGGGTGGGGGCTCGTTCCTTGTCTTTCCGGCAATGATGGGAATGAACATGCCGCCGGTGGAGGCCAACGCTACAAACACCGTCGCATTGTGGCCCGGGCAGCTCACATCCATTGCCGCTTATCGTGAAGACATTCGCCGCAATCATCGGCTCGCCGTAGTCATGGGGATTGCGGGCTTTCTCGGAGGCACTGCGGGCGCAATCGTTCTGCTGAACACGCCTCAGCGCACATTCCTGCGCCTGGTGCCGTGGCTCTTGCTGGTGGCGGCTTCGATATTCGCGGTGAGCGGACCGGTGGCGCGCTGGCTCGAAAGGCGCAAGATCAAGACAGAAAAGAATCGCCCGCCTCGCCGTTTACCGGTCTTTCTTTGCACCATCGCGGTGTGCTTCTACATCGGCTATTTCGGTGCGGGCGCAGGATTTCTGATCATTACGCTGCTTTCGCTTTTTGGTTTCCAGGACCTGAATGAAATCAACGCGCTCAAGGTTGTTTCGACCACGATGGCCAATGGCATTGCCTTCCTAATCTTCATCGCCGACGGCCAGGTGGTCTGGCGCTATTGTCTTGTGGCGATGGTTACGTGCGCCATCGGCGGGTATACCTCGGCGAGCCTGGCGCGGCGCGTACCGCAACCGATGCTGCGCGGCACCGTCGTGTGCATCGGACTTGGGATGGCAGCCTGGTTCTTCTGGAAGAATAGATGAAGAATGATTGAGCACGTTTTGCCGCGTTGGGCGTTTGAGTGGTTTGGCTCTATTGCCGCCTTTTGTACAACGATTTCGTTCCTGCCTCAGCTGGTGAAGGTATGGCGTCGCAAAAGTGCGCGCGATCTCTCCTTGCTGATGTTGTTGGTGTTCGACTTTGGCCTGGTGTGCTGGCTGGTATACGGATTAGGCATTGGTTCGCGGCCGATCGTTGCTGCCAATGCTGCCACACTCACGCTGGCGGTTGCCATTCTTGTGCTCAAGTTCCGCTACGATCGCCGGAGCTCTTTAAGTCGGCCCGGCCCTTCAACGATAAAATAGAACCATGAGCCACGAAGGCATACGCTACATCAGCAAAGAGGATGCGGCCCGTGAGAACGAAGCAGACCGTCCCCTGCCGCGCATCTCTGTTACGCCGGAAAAGGTTCGAGTCCTGCTGAGCGAGGGCAAGGGCCTAGAGATCGACTGGCAGGATGGGCACAAGAGCGCGTGGACCTTTGCGTGGTTGCGCAACGCATGCCCCTGCGCCACCTGCGTGGACGAGCGCAAGAACGAGGGCCGCAAGATTGGTCAAGCGCGGCCAAAGCCAGCCGAACTGCTGCCCATGTATAAGCCACCGGCGCACAAGCCTGCCAGCGCCCACGCTGTGGGGCGTTACGCATTGCAATTCAACTGGCAGGACGGACACTCCGCAGGTATTTACTCGTGGGAGTTTCTGCGGCGCAACTGCCTTTGCAGCGAATGCACGTTTGTGGCAGCGGAGTCGCACGGCGTGCCCAATTAGTCCGAAGAAGTTTTTGGATCCTGTCCTGCGGCCAAGTGCTCTTCAATTTCGTCGATCAGCCTGGTCAGTTGCGCCCGTTTGCGTTCGCTGACATCGAGGAAACGAATGCCGACGAGGTGACGGTCGTGGATTGACTGGGTCACACCGGCGAGGCGAAATGGAAGCCCCTGCAAGTTAAACTCTGTCTCCACGCGCCGAAAGATTCCCAACGGAAAGCGTTCATCGGTGCGGATACAGCAGCCGCCGAAGCTCAAGTCGAGAACGCGGCCGTGCATTTTCGAACCGAGGCTGACCAGGTGAAGCACGGCGCGGGCGTCGACGGGATGCCGGCGCCCCTCACGGCGCTCGGACCGCACTGGTGAGGTGCTCACGTTTTGTCGTTGGTCGTCCACGCCTCTCTCCGTTCATGCGAGGCGACGTGCTCGGTGCCCCGCGCTTAGTGTTCTTCGGTGAGTTGCCAGGGCTGCGTTGGCGGTGCCTGCGGTTCCTCGCGGCCCTGGAGGCGGTCGTATTGGTAGAGATCGCTGGTCGTCCCCAGGGACTCGTTGTAGAGACTCGTGCCGCCGGTAATCTGTTTGAGCTCTTCCGTGAACGTGTGAATTGCGTGCAATTGCGCTGCCGTTGCGGGCAATTCAAATTGGGAAGATTTAAGGAATTTTTGGTAGCCTCGGTCCAGCAGCCGCGCCACTTCTCCACGCACCACGATGCCGGGATGAATCGCAAAGGCCACCGGCTCCTCTTTTCCAGGGACAAGAATCGCGGCGGCTCCGTATTTTGCCACCAGAACACTGCCTGCGATCGCCGCGTATGGCGCGACATCGAAACTGTGGGCGCGCAACGCCTCAAGTATCTGATCAAAGTTGGGTTGAGGAAGCTTTCGGGCCATGGCCGCCGTCCTGTCTGCGAAGATAAGTAGAGGGATTTGTGCGATCATCCCCGTCACCAATCTCGCACACACGGCATACCGCCCGCAATGCAGCGCCGGAGTCAGATGGATACAGTGAAAGCACAATCTCCCCTGGGCTCGTCGGTGGCGGAACGAATCGGCGCGACGCCGCTGGTGCGCTTCGAACGGGTCGTCCGCGGCCTCGAAGGTGTCACGATTCTTGGCAAGGCCGAATGGGTCAATCCAGGAGGCAGCGTGAAGGATCGTGCCGCCGCAGCCATGGTGCTCGACGCGCAGCAGCGCGGAGTGCTGGTTCCCGGCAAGACGATTCTCGACGCGACAAGTGGCAATACAGGAATTGCGCTGGCTATGCTGGGCGCAGCGTTGGGTATTCCTGTGCAGTTGGCGATGCCGGCGAACGTGTCCCCGGAGCGAAAACGGATTCTTCGGGCCTATGGTGCCCAGGTCGACTGGACTCTTCCAGACGAAGGATCGGATGGCGCCATTCGCCGCGCGCGTGAATTGGCCGGCAACGATCCGCAGCGCTTCTGCTATCTCGACCAGTACTCGAATGACGCGAACTGGCTGGCCCACTACAACACAACCGGACCTGAAATTCTGACCCAGACGGCGGGCAAGGTGACGCACTTCATCGCGGGTCTTGGTACCACTGGCACCTTCATGGGTACAGCGCGTCGCTTGAAGGAACACAACCCCGCAATTCAGGCGATCAGCTTTCAGCCTGATTCGCCATTTCATGGTTTGGAAGGCCTCAAGCACATGGGTAGCGCGATTGTGCCCGCCATCTACAATCCGCACCTTGCCGATCGGGAAATGACGGTCGAAACGGAAGCGGCGTACGAAATGGCTCGCCGGCTGGCCCGCGAAGAGGGAGCGCTCGTCGGCATCTCCGCGGCGGCGGCGCTGGTTGCGTGCCTGCAGGTAGCGCAAGAAGAATCGGCTGCAGGGCGCCAGGCAGTGATTGTGACCGTGCTGGCCGACGCTGCGGACAAATATTTGAGCGAACGCTTTTGGGAGGAAGAAGGATGGGCGTACTCCATTTAACGCGCGAGATCTACGATGCGATCCGGGCGCACGGTGAGGAGACCTATCCGCATGAATGTTGCGGCGCGCTGCTCGGCCGCCCGACGCCGGAGGGCTGGGTGGTCTCGGCGGCAATCCGGGCGGGCAACACGCGGACCGACTCCGCGCACAATCGCTACAACATCGCGCCTGTGGAACTGGTGAAGATCGAGCGCGAAGCACGGGCTCGCGGACTTGAGATCGCGGGCTTTTATCACTCGCATCCCGACCATCCCGCACAATGGTCGACCACGGACTTTGCGGAAGCGCATTGGCTGGGCTGCGTCTACGTCATCACCGAGGTGGCGAAGGGCAACGCTGCAGTGACCAATTCGTTTCTGCTGGCGGGCGCCACCGAAGAAGACAAGCGTTTCGAGTTGCAAACCATAGAGGTCGACGGGTAGGGCAATTGAAACGCCTGATCGCTAGAGGTCATGGGAGTCGCGGGGTTGGCATCTTCGGTGGGAAATGAAACTGCTGCAATCGGATTCGACTTTGGCACGACCAACAGCTCCGTTGCGCTGACGACGCCGAATTCCCAGGTGCAGCTCGCCTCCTTACTCGCGGCTGGCGAAGTGACGCAATCCTTCCGGTCGGTTTTCTATTGCGAGCAATCGAAGGCAGCGAACGGAGCCAAGCGCATCCACTCCTTCACCGGGCCCACAGCGACCGATCACTACCTCCAAGCCGAGGAAAAGGGCCGGCTCATTCAATCGCTCAAGTCGCATCTATCCAGCCGCACGCTGACCGGCACCGAGATCTTTGGCCGTCGCTACCGGCTTGAAGATCTGATCGCTCCGATTCTCAGCGATCTGCGCAAGCATGCTTCGAAGCAATTTCAGGTGCCGATTCACTATGCAATGGTTGGGCGTCCGGTGCGCTTTGTGGGAGCGGAGACCGAAGAGGATCAGGAATTTGCCCTTGCGCGATTACGCGATGCCTTCAAGGTTGCCGGTTTTGAGCGTATCGAGTTTGAGATGGAGCCGGTGGCGGCCGCTTACGCTTATGAACTTACGCTCGATCATGACGAATTGATTCTCATCGGAGACTTCGGTGGCGGGACCAGTGATTTTTCGCTGCTCCGCGTAGGCCCCGGGGTGCGCCGGCGCGGACGCACTCCGCAGGATTTGCTCGGCAACAGCGGCGTCGGCCTCGCGGGCGACGCCTTTGACGCGCGGATTGTGCGCAAACTAGTCTCACCGGCTTTGGGGTCGAATTCGGAAGCACGCTCGTTGAACAAGCTGCTTCCAGCTGTTCCGGCATGGATCTACGCCAGCTTGGAACGCTGGCACTACCTCTCGTTTCTGCGCACCAACAACGTGAGAGAGATCCTGAAAAGCGCGCGCATTCGCGCCATCGAGCCGGAGAAGATTGAGGCCCTGATTGCGCTTATCGATGAAGATCTCGGCTTTCAATTGCACCAGGCAGTCCAGCGGGTGAAGTTCCATCTGTCGCACAACGAAGTCGCCGAGTTCCGTTTTCGCGATGGGACCATCGATCTGCGGATTCCTGTGACGCGGCGCGAATTCGAAAGCTGGATCAAGGACGATCTGCAGGCGATCGAAACTTGTATTGACGGTCTTTTGCAATCTGCTGGTGTCGATCCGCGGGCAGTTGACTGCGTGTTCCTCACGGGCGGAAGCTGCTTTGTCCCCGCTGTGCGGCGCATTTTTGAGACGCGGTTTGGAGCGGACCGTATTCGAAGCGGCAATGAGTTTACGTCCGTCGCCCACGGTCTAGCGCTGCGCGCGGCGGAGTCTCTGCGTCGAGAATCTTAATGCGCATTGACCTGCAAATCCCTTTACACGAGTCGACATAAGGCTTACCATTCGACTCTGCCCCAGAGCACATGCGCACATTCTCTTCCCACTCCCCCGCCAGTGAACTCTGAGCATGTTACGGAGGTTTTCCATGAAGATCATCCCAATGAAGATCAGCCCAATATTGTTGGGACTCTCCTTAGCGGTCGCTGCCAGTTCGCTGGCCGCATCGCAAGACGCCGCATCTGCCTCATCTGTCCCTTCAGTTCTGCAGATCACGCGTGAATACACCAAACCCTACAAAGGCGGAGCGGCGCACGACAAGACGGAGAGCGCCTTTATTACCGCAATGAACCGCGCAAAGTTCCCTGCCTACTACATTGGCATGGATTCCATGTCAGGCAAATCGCGAGCGTTGTTCTTAACCCGCTACAACTCGTTCGATGAATGGGAGAAGGACAATAAGCTTACAGAAAAGACTCCCGGTCTTTCTGCCGAATTGGAGCGCGCCAGCGTTGCGGACGGCGAATTGCTGGATGAAGTCGACTCCGCCGTCTACACCTACGATGAAGAGCTCAGCTATCATCCCCACCACGATCTGCAGCACTCCAAGTATTACGAACTGACGGTATTTCATGTGCGGCCGGGCCATCGGCATGAGTGGCACGAACTAGTGAAGATGGTGAAAGACGCGCACGAGAAGGCCGGAACCAGTGCTCACTGGGGAGCCTACGAGATGGCCTACGGCGGGGAGGATGGAACTTACCTCATCATCTCCGGAGACAAGTCAATGGCCGATATTGACAACGGCATTGCAGAAAGCAAGAAGTGGGTCGAAGCCATGGGCGGCGAAGAAGGCCTCGCTAAGTTTGAGCAACTCGTTGGTTCGGCGATCGAGTCGTCGCGCAGCGAGTTGTTTGCCGTGAATCCTAACCAGAGCTACGTGAGCCCGGATTGGATCAAGGAAGACACCGCATTCTGGAAGCCGAAGAGCGCAGCAACTCCGGCGGCTAAACCGGCCGCGGCTGTCAAACCGGCAGCGCAATAGACCGTTGACCTCGCTTACATCAAAGGCGGCTCTAAGTCTCCTGAGCCGCCTTCTGTTGTTTGGAAGAAGCCAGTGCACACGCGCTGCGAAGCCTCAACCCCTTCAAAACCATCGAATTTGGTTGCCAGCACCTCAGAATTCTTTCATCGAATGGCCCTCATAGGTCATCATATGAAGAACTGGTGAGGTCCGATTGAGCATGAAAATTTTTATCCCTACACCTTTGCGCTCTTTCGCGGGCGGGCAGGACGCAGTAGACGTCTCTGCGGCCACCGTGACCGAGGCGCTGGATCGTCTGACTGAAAGCCATCCTGATTTGCGCCGGCATCTCTTTACCGGCGAAGGCAAACTGCGTGCATTTGTTAACCTTTATCTGAACGACGAAGACGTGCGCTATTTGCCCGCAAAAGAGGGAACGCAGGTTTCCGCGAGCGACACGCTTTCTATTATTCCTTCAATCGCCGGCGGCAACTAGCTTTCGGGGCGCAGGGCCTTAGAGCGCTCTAGCCTTGGGCCGATTGTTGATCACCATTTCCTAATCACTGAGAAGACTCCATGCCTGCTATTACTGAAATCATCCCGCTGCCCGAACTCACCACGGACGACCTTTCGCGCTACTCCCGCCATCTGATCCTGCCCGAAGTGGGCATGGAGGGCCAACAGCGGCTTAAAGCTGCGAAAGTGCTCTGTGTGGGCACCGGGGGCCTCGGTTCGCCGCTTGCGTTGTATCTGGCAGCTGCCGGGATCGGTACGCTCGGTCTCGTGGATTTCGACGTGGTCGACGCCAGCAATTTGCAGCGGCAGATCATTCATTCGACCAAGGATATTGGCCGCAAGAAGCTCGATTCCGCGGCAGAAAAGCTGACTGCGCTCAATCCTGCACTTAATGTCGTAAAGCACGACACCATGCTTTCCAGTGCGAACGCACTCGATATCCTGAAGGATTACGACATCGTTGCCGATGGGACGGATAACTTTCCCACACGCTACCTTGTGAACGATGCGTGCGTGATTCTCGGCAAGCCGAACGCTTACGGATCAATCTTCAGATTCGAAGGACAGGCCAGCGTTTTCGCTACTGAAGACGGTCCTTGCTATCGCTGCCTCTATCCGGAACCGCCACCGCCCGGGCTGGTGCCGAGCTGCGCGGAGGGTGGAGTGCTGGGCATTCTCCCCGGCCTTGTCGGTGTCATCCAGGCCACTGAGGTCATCAAGCTTATCCTTGGCAAGGGCAGCCCGCTGATCGGACGCCTGCTGCTTGTGGACGCGTTGAATATGCGCTTCCGTGAACTGAAGCTGCGCAAGAACCCCGAATGCCCGGTCTGCGGCACAAATCCCACGATTACCGAATTGATTGACTATCAGCAGTTCTGCGGCATTTTGCCGGAAAGCAAAGAAGAGAAGACCATGAAGAATGGAATTCCCCAGCTCACAGTGAAAGAGCTGAAGCGGCGCCGCGATGCCGGCGAAGATGTTTTTCTGCTCGATGTGCGCGAGCCCTACGAGTACCAGATTGCGCAGATTGGCGGTACGCTGATTCCGCAGAACGATGTGCCGAACCGTCTCGCTGAGATTCCCCGCGACCGCGAAATCGTGGTGCAGTGCCGCAGCGGCGCACGCTCGCAGCGCATTGCGGAGTTCCTCAAGCAGTCGGGCTACTCGAAGGTCGTCAATCTTGCCGGCGGTATTCTGGCGTGGTCCGACGAGATCGACCCGAAGGTGCAGAAGTACTGAGGCGGCGAACTCTGAATCATTTGCAAAACCCAGAAGCCATCTCCAGGTGGAAAGTGACCTCTGCTTTGTACTTCGAACCCAATGGCGATGCGTCGCCAGATCAATTTCTCTGGTTAGACCGCGCCAAGGGCAGATTGCCCCACCGCAGGTGGTTAGCGCGCCAGCTCGAAAGGTCCCGGCTTGATCGGTTCGACTGGCTTGCCGTTCTCGTCCATCTTGCCGAAGATCATTTTGCCGCTGGCTGTCTGCAGCACGCTGGTGACGGAAATCTCCACCGGCTTGCCGATCATCTTGCGGGCGTGATCGACCACCACCATGGTGCCGTCGTCGAGATAGCCAACCCCCTGGTTATATTCCTTGCCTTCTTTCAGGATCAGCACATTCATCTTTTCGCCGGGCAGCACCACGGGCTTGAGGGCATTGGCTAGATCATTGATATTCAGAACGTCCACGTGATGCAGGTGGGCCACCTTGTTCAGGTTGAAATCGTTTGTGACTACCTTGGCTTCCCACTTCTTGGCCAACTCCAGCAGCTTCAGGTCGACTTCGCGAATTGACGGAAAATCATCCGGCACGATTTGCACCTGGATGTTGGCGTTGGACTGCATGCGCTGTAGCATGTCGAGCCCACGACGGCCGCGCTGCCGTTTCGATCCGTCGGTGGAGTCGGCAACGACCTGAAGTTCGCGCAGTACGAATTCCGGCACCACCATCATGCCGTCGATAAAGCCCGCCTCGGCAATGTCGGCTATGCGCCCATCGATAATCACGCTCGTGTCGAGCACCTTGGCTGTGCGCCGGGTCGGCTTCTCCCCGCTGAACAGAGTGCCCAGCATTGCGGGATTCAACAGGTCGCCCTTGTTGGCGCCCACGAGGAGTCCGACGTAGGTCATTAGTAGCAGGACAAAGATCTGCAGCACGGCGGAGGTGGCGGGGTTGAGCGGCGCCGAACGCAGCACGAGGCAGAACAGTGCCGCGCCGAAGATGCCCAGCACGCTACCGACAACCGCGCCTATCAGGCGTCGCAAGGTAAGTGCGCGCACACGCAGTTCAAACACGATGACAGCGCAGGCTGCCGCCGCACCTGCCCCAGCGGCCATCGGCCCCGTGAGCCCGAATGGATGGAGGAAAAAACAGACCCCGGACAACAAGGCCACAAAAAGAAGACGAACAAGAATGAGATCCATATAACCCTGCTTCCGCTGACTGTAGGAGAGGAAGTGCCAGTCGGGCCTACCGCATTTTCTGAATTCCCGCTGGCCGAAGCCGCTGGTTTGAAAGTCATCGCGATTTCAGGAAGCGGTGACCGTGCACGGATTCAAGAGGGCGATTTCAGTTCAGAAAATGCTGTAGTTGGGGAGTATGCCTACTGCCCCGCAGGGTCGTCAAGAGGAGATCAAAATGGGCGATGGAACACATACCTGCCGGAGCAAGGGAGTGTCTATCTTTCCAGTGCCGGGTTGTCGCTGACGAAGGGATTGGGTGTGCAGGGTGGTCGAAGCCACCCCCACGTACCTTACGACGCGACGGCGAGTTCCGCAGCCGGCGCCATACGCTGCATGCCTTTGCGCGGACCGCGCTTGCGCGCGCTCATGATCTTGACCCGTTCCAGCAACTCCAGCGGCGAGCATGCTTTCTTGTTCAGCAGTGCGTCCGCTGCGTGAACCTGGCCTTCCATCTTCGGCGGGTCGCCCATCAGCACCATTGGCACATGTGATCCAAGGAGTTTTAGCTTTTTAACGAGCTGGTTCCCATCCATCTGGGGCATCGCAAAGTCCGACAGCACCAGGTCAATCTGGTTATCACCGAAAAGGGCGATGGCTTCATCGCCATTGGTCGCGGAGAGTACGCGATATCCATTCGTCGTCAGCATGAATTTAAGAACTGACAGGTCTTGCTCGTTGTCATCAACGCAAAGAATTACTTTCTTAGGCCGCATGGTAGGGAACTCAACTCCTTCAACTGAATTTGTGCTTGGCCCCGGCAAAGCGCACACATCCGCTACCCCGCATTCATGGCGGGCGAGAACAATGGTTCGTCGTGGAGGTAGCAGATATCGTCTGCAGAGCACACGAACCGGCCAACAATCCAAGCAACGGTTCCCACCGTTTGCAGTCAGGCGATTCCACAATTGCTGTAGCCGCAAGCCGCAGGAACTCCGTGACATTTCCCGAGGAAATGGCCTCATTGCACCGATTCGGCAACGCTACATAGAAATGTGGCACCGCTTCAGATTGTGTCTGAAGCCTTGGGGCAAGTCCGGCTGGAGAGCCGGTGAAATTGTCTCAATGCTTGGCAAGAGTACGAGGAGTTATGGCGGCTGAAAAGAGAGAAAGACAGGCGAAGGCGGAAGTGAAAACCAACCTGTAACAGGTGGAAAACCGGCAGATGAAACACACAATGCGACTTGCAATGATAAAAGTCTGTTGAAAGCGTGTGTATTACGGCAGGAAAAGGCGTCCGGTTGCAACAACAACGGTGCTGCCTGCAACGCGTACGTCCGTGACCTTCGTGTGTTCTCGTTTTGCGCTGAGATAAATCTCGCTCGGCCTCTGAATCTCGACGCCTTGCCGGACGTGCATGCGCTTGCCCGACGCCACCAGACCGTGTCCTACGAGATAGCTTATCGCGCATCCTGCCGCGGAGCCAGTGGCGGGATCTTCACCACCATAGAACTGCATGCGTGCCCGAAACGCAGGCTCTTCTTCGCCGGTGGGCGCCACGACGTAGAACCAGCGTGCGCCGCGCTCGCGCAGCCAGGCGGTTGCTTCCTCCTGGTTCACGCGGAGTCTAGACAGCGCGGCAACGGAGCGCAGCGCCACTATGGCAAACGGCGTCCCGGTAGACACTATCTGCGGCGCAGAGGTTTCGTGCAGGTCCGCGCGCGAGAGGCCGATGAGTTGTGCAACTCTTGCGGGGTCCAGTTCGGCGCCAAACTCAGGATCGCGCTGCGTCATTTCGCCAAAGATGCTTCCGGTGTCCGCGGATTCGCTCTCGAAACGCACAGGGATAGCGCCCACTTTGAGCGCCAGTTTGATTGTGTCACTTTGAAGGATCTCGGGGGCGTTCAACTTGAGCACGCTGGCGGTGCCGAGCGTGGGGTGGCCGGCAAACGGCAACTCTTCCTGTGTGGTGAAGATGCGTACACGCACGCCGTCGGATTGTTCGACTGCGATTTCGCGGCGCTGAATAAACGTGGTCTCGCTCAGGTTGAACTCGCGCGCAATGGCCTGCATGCGCTCGGTCGATAGACCAATGGTGTCAAACACCACGGCGAGTGGATTGCCCGCGAGGGCGGTTCGGGTGAAGACATCAACGACAATGTAGTCGAGCGCGTGTTCGTGCGTCATGCACTAATTATGCAGGCGCGGACGGCTTTCACCTCGAGGACAATTGGTGTTCGAATCTCCGAGCGAGAAAAAGGCCGATCCGAAGCGGACCGGCCTTTCTTGACTTGGCAAAGATCTTTGATAAATCTACAACGCGATCAGCGGTCGGGGCAGACGGGAACCGGAGCGATCGAGAAAGATGCGCATGCGCAATGCTTCGCCGCGCTCGGCGGCAACCAGCCGCATCTGACGCCGGATGTGATCCGGATGGTCGAGCAGCGCGACCTGTGCCTCATCGAATGCGGCGTCGCGTTCGAGGCGTGCAATCCGTTGTTCGATGGTCTGGCGGAATCTGGGGCTTATCTCGAAGCAATCCTGAATCGCGCAATCGTTCTGCATGGCCAACTCCTCGAAGAGAGCGAAACGGCCAGCAATGCTTGCACTGCTCGCCCTCATGTTCCTCTCTACAGTGCCGATAGTAGTGAGGATGGAGTGAGCCTGCCAGATTACGGTGTTGCGGCACATCGGTAACAAGGTGTCGTTACAAATAGGGGAGGGCCGGACGAGAATCCGGCCCTCTCCTGGTTTGCTCAAGTGCAGCGAAGGCCAGTGAAATCTATCGCTCGCCGCCGGCGGCGCCGGAAATTCCCAAAACGATTTGTGATCCAGAATCCAGGTGGATGTTTCTCTTCGATGCGGAAAGCGTCCCCGAAACGGCGCCAGATGCGTCGCCCGACAACATGACGCCGGGGATTCCGGTGGCATGCGCTGCCAGAGCATTGGTGGCGTTGGTGGTGTCGCGAACGCCGCGGCCCACATCGGTCGTTGCACTGTTCGCCACATCGCCTGTTGTGTGCAGAGCGGTTCCGGCTGCGGAGCCAAGATTGGATGCGGCTCCGCCGGTTGCTGAGGTGGCCGTCCCGACGGACCCACCCACCAGGCCGCCACCTCCGACGCGTCCGCCGCCCACCGCGTGCGTACCTCCGCCCATTCCGCCGCCGCCCATCGGAGCGCTCAAGGAGTCGTCAGTATCCAATCCGCCGGCGGCCGCTGCGCCAGCTGGCGGAGCAACTGACTCAATCACCGAATGAATCGTCACGCTCTGCCCGTCCTTGAGTTCTGCGCGTTCAAACGCGATGCTCATGCTGGAGTCGGCGTGCCCCGATCCGTGCGCCTGCACGTCGGTGACGTGGCCCACGAGTCGCGATCCCTTCGGAATCACGGTGCCGTCGGCGGTCTTCACCTTCTCGGTCGTTTTCACCACGACCGCATCTCCCGTTTTGGCAGACTTTGAGTCGAGTTTGCTCTCAAGCTCACCGGAAACGGGGCGCAGGCCTGCAGAGACTGCAGCGGAACTCCCGGCACTGGCATTCGCTTGGGCGACTCCGGCGCCCGCACTGGCGGATTGGTTTACGTTCGCGCCAGCTGCGGTTGCTTGCGTGTTTTCCTGCGCAGCGGCGCCGGCCGGTTGTGCGACGCTTCTGGACTGAAGTGCGAGGGGAAGGCTCGATAAGGTGACCGATGCCACCGCGAGTATGATTGCGGTTTTCATTCCGGGTCCTCCGTTGGTTTCAGAACGCTTGCCGTTTGGAATGGCGGGGAATACACGGCGAGTGTTGTATCGTGCGATGCGGATAAGAGGAGCAATTGATGTGCCACGCCGAAGCGACCGGCGCACGCAAGTAATGTCCCGCGCATCCCGTTGCACGGGTTGATCTGAGAGGCTATCCGCGGCGGATCGGGGCTTCGATGATCAGCTGGAGGCGTGCGACCGGCGATGTCCCGACGGGTAAATGTTCCCAGCGCATGTAATTTCTATATCCGGCGAGCGTGTCGAGGCGTTGAAACAGCGGGGACAGGTTCGGCTAATTGCCGCTATCGGCGGATGGCGCGAAGTAGCCCTTGCGAACCTGCACCTTGGTACCTTCGCCACACTCGATGCCGATTTTGCGGAAGGTTCCGTCCATTTTCGTGTTGGAGGGGGTGTAGGTGGCGACGTATTGGGTGCGCAATTCGTCTTGAATCTGTTGGAAGGCAGCTTCGAGCTTGGCGCCGTTGTTGCCCACGTTGATGAGGCGGCCACCCGTCTCGTCAGAAATTTTCTTTGCGGCGGAGTAGCCGCTATAGCCCATGCCGAAGTTGCCGTAGAAGCCGGTGTCGGCAATCAGGATGACGTAGATAATGACGTTGGAGCGCTCCGCAGCTGCAATCGCGTCCTGAATCTTCGTAGTACTGCCCTGATCGTCGCCGTCGGTAAGGATGATCATGGCCTTGCGACCGGCCTCTTGATTCAGTTTTTGCCGCGAGGCAAGATAGATGGCGTCATAGAGAAGGGTGCCCTTCGGTGTACCGTGGACGGGCACGGGGCCGCCGCCAATGCCGGGTACACCTGCCGCGCCGTTGCCGCCGGCGGTGTTGATCTCGGCTTTGTCCATGGCATGGGATAGCAGGCTTGCACTGTTGGTGTAGTCCTGCAGCAAGTCAACGTTGACGTCGAATGAGAGCAGAAAGGCTTCGTCTTTCTGGCGCAGCACCTGGTGCAGAAAGCGGCTGCCGGCCTGCTGCTCGAGCGGGAGGACATACTGCTGGCTGCCTGAGGTATCCAGCAGGATGCCGAGGGTCAGCGGCTGGCTGGTTTCGGCGACGAAGTTCTTCAGCGTTTGCGGAACCTTGTCTTCATTGACCACGCAGTCGTTCTTGGTGAGGTGCGGAACAAGATTGCCGTTCTTGTCTTTCGCGGTGAAGAAAAGGTCGACCAGGTTGACCTGAATCTTGAACGTGGCGACCGATTGGTCTTCAGGAGCGGTGTCGGGAGCGTTGCTTACCGGGGGTGCGTCGGGCGAAGGGGCGAGCTGGGCTCTGCCTGCCTGAGATAAGACCAGCAGGGCCAGCAACAAGATTGCAGTTTTCGATCGCATACGCATCTGAGGTGATAGACGGAAACTGTACCTCGAAGAGAGCATAACGCACCTGTTTCACGGCCGGCAGGGCAACCTGCGGCGCTCCAGCGCGTCTGATACTCTGACGAGTGCGGCAGTATGGTTGTTTTCATTCCGTTGCGGCAGGCAGCAAGAGCGCGTGCCGGACGGGTTGTTTCGGAGGAAGATAGACCTGTGATGCTTGGTTCAAAGGCGAGAGTTTTGGCGGCGACAATCGGTTTCAGCTTTGTTATCAGTGTGGTAGCTTCGGCACAACAGTCCCCTGTGCCGGATGCGCCAACGCCTCAAAATCCTGCTCCGTTGACGAACGAGACCGGACCGCTGACGCCGGGCCTCGGAGCCGGTAAGGAGACGTCGGGATCCGCACCCGATACTTCGTCGGACACCCAAAAGACAGCGCCCTCGATACCGAGCCAGCCGCAGCCGCCGCTGCAGACTACGCCGCCGGAGTCGGCTACGCCGGAAGAGTTGGGCAATATCTTCCGCATTCAAGTGACTTATGTTGAAGTTCCAGTGACGGTGAAGGATCCCAAAGGAAACCTTGTGCCAGGACTCACGTGGCGCGACTTCAGAGTGTTTGAGAACGGTGTATATGAGCCCCTAAAGATCTTCAGCGTCGATCCGATGCCGCTCTCGATTGCGTTTGTCATTGACCAGAGCCTGACTTCGGACGTGATGGAGCGGGTCAACAATTCCATGGGCGCGATTCAGGGTGCTCTGGCGCCATACGACGAGATCTCTGTTTTCACTTACAGCCACATCGCGCATGAGTGGAGCGGCTTTACCGGAGCGCAAAGCGCCGGAGTGCCCGCGGTGTTTGCGATCGCCAAGGCGGCCGGTACGGAAGAGCTGATTCCGGTCAACAGCGGTCCTTTGGCGGGGTGCAGCATTCACGTCAACGGCAATTGCGCCGACCCAACCCTGCAACAGGGCGGTTCTACGGGCGGCGGGCCGTTTATCACCATTCCCAAGGAAGTGCATACGCTGAACGACGCGATCCTGGCGGCTGCCAAGGAGCTTTCGACGCGGCCCAAAGGACGGCGCCGCGTGATCTACGTCATCTCCGACGGCAAAGAAGCCGGCAGCAAGGCGAGTTACAAAGACGTGCTGCGCTATCTGCAGACCAACAACATTGCCGTGTGGGGCACGCTGGTAGGCGACTCCGCCCGATGGGGCGAAGGCTATCTGAGCCGCTTCCATCTACCCTTCCAGATGTACGACAACATTCTTACCAAGTACATTTACGCGACGGGCGGCGAGCCCGATTCAGAGAAGAACCAGAACGGCATCGAGCGCAGCTACGCGAAGATCGCAGAAGAGGCGCGCAACCAGTACACGCTGGTATACGCGACGCATGAGTCGGTCTACGACAGCAAATTCCGCAAGATCGATGTGCGGGTGGAGCGGCCTGGGCTCGAAGTGAACGCGAAGAATGGGTATTATCCATCGGCTTCGGACCTAAGACCATGACTGCTGCTTGCGGCAGCTCCACAGTTGCACAGTTTCACAGTGCACTTTAAGAAATAGATGACCCTGAAAATCGATTAACACATTCATCCGCAAGGAGTTGGGATCGCGGATCGGGGTGTTTTTTCGCGCTTTTGGGCACGCTTTGGCACCATTTTGCGCGTTAAAGGTGACTTTTTGGCGCCTACGGACACCTGCGGCGCGTCAGCCGCTTCGCACGGGGCTTGACGCTTGGGTGCGGCTTCCGGTGCTGCACAGTTGCACAGTTTGACAGCCCAGTCCCGTTGTTTGCGCTGTGTGGCACTGTTGCACAGCCCCTCTGTGGAAAAGAGGGGGGGTGGGGGGGGTGGGGGGCGAATTCTGGCGTAAACTGTTCATGGCTTGGGCTTTCTGCGCAAAACTGAGGCTTCCGTGCGCATGTTTGACCGCGTTGTACCGCGTTTATTGAAATCGCCGCAGCGCCGGTTCCAATAAAAAGGGCTCGAGTCGGCGGCGAGCATCTTAGCCCTGCCGCTTTTTCGAGCGCTACATCCAGTGTGCGTCTTTCGGGGAATTAATTCACAATTTGGCGAAATTTATATTTATCATTTAATGAACAGGTTGTCGCGATTTCCACAGGCGGAGGACTTGACAGGAAAATAGGAACGAAAGGGAACGACCCTCGAATTCTTCGAGAAACTTTGCATAGGCCATGCAGCATCAAAGCTCAAGCAGGTGACTAGATCTGGACCCTAAGGCTGAAAGGTTCTACAGGTGACCAGATCAGGACCCCCGTCCTGCATTTCGCCAGCATCCTCGAAGAGCGTGTGAGCGGAATCACTTCCCACTGGTCAAGGGAAAGTTAAGTAAGGTGAGCAATTCAGACCATGCGGGCTTTGGGAATATGGCCTAGAGTCGGTCAAACGACCGTCTAACAAAGGCCGAACGACTGGCACAAAGGGACACAGATGACCGACTTTTTCCAACCCTGGTACGGGATGCGACTTCTGATCGTGGCGTGTTTCTCAGTTTTGCCTGCGATCTTCTATGGCCGCACTCTATCCCGAACATTGAACAAGTGTTCGCGGCTCTCGAGGGCCCTCGAGCCGGGAGTCCTGTGGCTTCTATTCTTGCCATTCGTCAATCTGCTCTGGAACTTCATCGTTGTACTCGGAATGGCGAATTCGTTGAAAAATGAGTTCAGTTTCCGGAACACTACGATCGCGGAGCCGGCGCCTGGTCGAATGGTCGGCATTGCCATGTCGGTCTGCGGCGTCTGCACATTGATTCCCAATCTGGGAATCGCAGCAGGACTGGCGCAGCTTGTCTTTTGCCTCTTGTATTGGGTCAAGATTTCCGAGTTTTCGCGCATGCTCGACCGGGCCCAAGCGGTGAACGTTGTGCGTCGCCCAGCGCCCGAGTTTGCTGGAAACCAGTAAGTTGCCGGGCCCGGTCGGGTCTGCTTGACAGACAAACAGTGATCAAGGGAACAGGGATGCGAGGGCACATGGGGTTCATGCATTCCCACTCAGACTGCGATGAGGCTGGGGCATGAATGGGGCGCAGCTATTCATGTTTCATCGGGATATTCGACGTGATCAAGTGGCCGCCTGCCTACTTTCGTGGGTGATTTGAGTGCTTTTGGAGAAGTGAAGGGTTCTGGAACTTGAGAGGGACACCAAGAGTTTGAAGCGTTGGGCAATCAGATCTTGACAGAAGTGCGAAGGGCCTGCGGGGATGCCGCAGGCCCTTTTTGATTCCGTGATTCTGGTGGAGCGCATGGCGCGTGCAATGCTGGCGCGGGCCTGTGGCGTGGAGCCGCGCCGGGACCGCTCCTACTTCTGGTCGGAGGGGGTGGAGTTGGGGGGAGGGGGCGGCGTGTTCTGCGCCGTGGTGGTGGGCGGCGGATCGGTGATCCCCTTTAATCCCTCTTTAAACCCTTTGAGGCCTTCGCCGAGGCCTTTGCCCATCTCCGGCAGGCGCTTGGCGCCGAAGAGCAGGAATGCCAGGACGGCGAGCACGATGAGGTGCCATGGCTGTAGTAGATCACCCATTTGTAAGTCCTCCACGCACCGTGCAGAGCTGGCGCGCTATCACACAGTATTGTCGCACAATGGCGGGTGGTGCGGTGACGGATGGCACCCGGGTTGCGCCACCACACATTCGATAGGGGTACGTTAATTGACCTTGGCTGGATTGCCGAGGCGTTCGGTGACCATGGAATAGAAGCTGCGGAGGTCCTCTTCTTCGCCGACGGTGAGGCGGCGGTAGACCTTGATGAGGGGAAAGACGCGGGAGCCGCGCACCTCGACAGCGGGGACGGAGACGGCGCCACCGGGATAGGGAGTCATCTCCCATGTGCCGGCGTAGCGGCGGCGGATGATTTCGCCGAGGTAGCTGCCCCAAAGGCGGACTTCGAAGTCGAGGTCGAGTTCGGGACTTTCACTGACGAGCACGAGGATTTCGTCGAGGGCGTCGATGGAGTCGGCGGTGAAGTCGAGGGGTTGCTGGAATGTAGTTTTGCCGAGATCGGCGGCAGCGCGAGCGTAGCCCTCCATCATGGCTCCCAGGTCGGGATATTTCGCGGATTCGAGGCGGCTGCGCAGATCGGTCATTGCTTCCTCAAGGGTACATTGGATGCGCGGGAAGGGTGAGCGACGAAGGTGGGAGTCGCTGCTCACTTATGGCACACTGAAATGGTGACTTTGGAGGTCTTCCCCGCGATGAAGGTTTTGAAACTGACGGTGCTTGCGATGGGATTTGTGCTGGCTGCGGGGACGGCGCGGTCGGCGGGACGCGAGATCTATCCTGACCCGTCGCAGGCGAAGGCCGATCTGGCGGCCGCGCTGAAGATCGCGGCGGCAGAGCACAAGCGGGTGCTGCTGGACTTTGGCGGCAACTGGTGCGGCGATTGCCAGGTGCTGGACATTTATTTTCACGATCCGACGAATCGTCCGATTCTGGAATCGAACTTCGTGTTGGTGCATGTGAACATCGGGCACATGGATGTGAACCAGGAGATTGCTGCGCGGTATGACGTTCCGCTGAGCAGGGGCGTTCCGGCGCTGGCGGTGCTGACGGAGAAGGGCAAGCTGCTGTACAGCCAGGAGAACGGGCAGTTCGAGAAGATGCGGGGGATGCAGTCGTCGTCGGTGACGGAGTTTCTGGTGGAGTGGAAACCGGTGAAGCCGGGCTGCTCCGCGGTGATGGTGACGTGCTGAAGCAGATGGAGGCTTTCGCGCATCCATGCAAGAGGAAAGGGAAGGAAGCGCGCAGTGTATTTTGATTTTGCGACAGCAGCCCAGGGCACTATTTACAAGATGCTGATTGGCCTGGTGGCTCCTCGGCCGATCGCGTTGATTACCAGCATGGATGAAGAAGGCCGCCTGAATGCGGCGCCTTTCAGCGCATACAACTATCTTTGCACCGATCCGCCGATTATCGGTGTGGGCGTGACGAATCGGCCTGACCAGGCATTTGTTCCGAAAGATACGGCGCGGAATATTCGGCGCACCGGCGAATTCGTGGTGAATATCGTGACCGAAGATATTGCCCAGCAGATGAATATCTGCGCGGTGGATTTCCCCGCGGGGATGAGTGAACTGGAGGCGGCGGGGTTTACTACTGTGCCGTCGCAGGTGGTGAAGACGCCGCGGATTGCGCAGGCGCATGCGGCGCTGGAGTGCCGCGAGCATACGACGCTGGAAATTGGGCGGTCGCGCATTATTCTGGGGCGCGTGGTGGCGGCGTATGTGGAGGATCAGTTTGTCGATCCGGCGGGGCCGTACATCAAGGCTGAGGATCTGCACGCCATCGGGCGCATGAACGGGTTGGGGAAGTATGTGCGGACGCGCGACGCATTTTTGACGATCAAGCGGAAGACGTACGAGCAGTGGACCAAAGGCGGGGATGGTTTAGAGTAGTCCCGCCGAAATGGAAGAACTGCGTTAGCCCTGGCTAAGCGGGGCGAGGTGCTTGGTCTTCTGATACGTGTACTGGACCCTGTGCACGACGGTGATGGTGGAAAGCACGGCGAGGACCCAGAGCACGGGGGCCATGACGCCGGCCCAGTTGAACAGCGAGCCGAGCAGGATGAGGACGATGCGCTCGGGGCGCTCCATGAAGCCAACTTTGCAGGAACCGATGAGGGCCTCGGCGCGGGCGCGCGTGTAGCTGACCATGAGCGACGTGACCATGACGAAGGCCACGAGGACTACATAGCGAAAGCGATTGATGCGACCGTAGTAGACCAGCAATCCGAAGAAGAGGACGACGTCGGAGTAGCGGTCGATCACCGAATCGAAGAATGAACCGAAGACGGTGACCTGGTTGTTGCGGCGGGCGACGCGTCCGTCGACCATGTCGAAGATGCCGGCGCCGAAGATGACGAGCCCAGCATAGAAGAACATGCGGCTGGCGTTGGTGGCGTTGGCATGGCCAAAGAGGAACGCGGCCACGATGTTGATGACCAGTCCGATGAAGGTGAGGACGTTGGGAGAGATGCGGGTGAGAGCCAGACCGTGCACGATGCGGTCAAGAAGCCAGCCGCAGGCGCGGCCGAAAGCGCTGGTCCAGGTCATTCCATTCTTCCTAACTACTGCTGCGGCTCGGCGCCATTTTCAGAGGCTTCTGCCGCTGCTGCGTCGGCTTCATCGTGGATGGTGATCAGTTTCAGAATTTCGAGTTCGCGTTTGCCGTTCGGTGTAACGATGGTAGCGGTGTCGCCCACTCTCTTGCCAACGATGCCGCGCCCGATGGGTGAAGTGGTCGAGATGAGGCCTTTGCTGACGTCGGACTCCTCACTGGTGACGAGGCGGTATTCGATCTCTTCTTCCTTGGTGGAATCGTAGACGACGACGGTGGAACCGAAGCCGGCCTGATCCCTGGGAATGTTGGCCAGGTTGACCAGGGAGAGCTCGGCCATGCGCCTTTTGAGCTGACCGAGGCGGGCATTGACGAACTCCTGGCGCTGTTTTGCCATGTGGTACTCGGCATTTTCAGACAGGTCGCCCATGGCCACTGCCTTTTTGATTTCGGCGGGCAATTCGTGGGCAAGCTCGTGCTCAAGGATTTGTATCTCTTTGAGGAGCTGTTTCTTGATGTGATCCGGCATTCGGGTTCCGTGGCGGGGAGCTGTCTCGCTCAAACCGCGAGAGATAAATGATCGAAAGACCATTATACGCGGGGGGATGGAGAGGCAGGGAGTAGGGATTAGGTGCTAGGGACTGAAGGACTCGGGACTGAGGGGCTAAAGGGAACAAGGCAAGTTCAGTTTGGCCGATTAGGAAGGGCCGTGTCTCCTTTTAACGATGAACCACCAGATGAAAGTGACCATTCCGGCGCCTATTAGGACTGATGCTGTCGCTTCGAGCCGTCCTGTCCCATAGGAAGAGGAGATGAGATGGAAGTGGTCGAAAAGGAAATACGTCCCAATTCCCGCGGCAATGGCTACATATTGCTCACTTCGACTCATAGCAGCAATGCTCTCACGCCTCCAATAGCCATACAAGCTCATCTATGAACCGTGCGAGGTCACTCAGGGACTAAGGTCGGGTGCTGGGATCCTTTTGTGTGTCGAGGAAGGATTGGAGAATTAGGGTGGCGGCTACCTGGTCGACTACTTTGCGGTGCTGTTGGCGGGTGTGTCCTGCTTCGTAGAGGATCTGGTGGGCTTCTCGGGTGGTGAGGCGTTCGTCCCACAGGTGGATGGGGAGGCCGGTGAGGGTGCCCAGTTCGGCGGCGAATGCCTGGGTTTTGGCGGCGCGGGGGCTTTGGTCGCCGGAGAGGTGGAGGGGGTTGCCGACCACGATGGCGGCGACTTCATAGCGGCGGGCGAGGCGGGCGAGGGAGCGCAGATCTTCGCGGGGATTGCGGCGGCGCTCGAGGGTCAGGACGGGCTGGGCGGTGAGGCCAAGTTCGTCAGAGACGGCTACGCCGATGCGCTTGGCGCCGACGTCGAGGGCGAGGTAGCGGGCGGGGCGGCATTCGCCGGGAGGTACGTCTTGGTGCGAGTCCGGCATAAGCCTCCTGCTTTCAGCTTATAGAGCATTTTCGATTCACGTTGTGGAGTTTGTGGTTCGTGCAGGGTGGCCTTTCCTTAGGGGAAAAGCCACTGAGCTTCCCGGTTTCTGTAAACAGCAGAATCGAAACCGCTGGCGTGACCGCCTGAGAACCGGGGTGCGATGGGTCGAAACTGTTCCCGATACAATGATTTGAGTAAGAGAATCCGCCGGGCTGGAATTCGCGTCTTAACATTGAGGGGTTGCTCGAAAACGAATGGTGCGCCGGAGTCAGAAAAGCAGACGGAAGCGAGGTTCTGGCATAGCGGGAACCCTGCTGGTGCTTTTCCTCGTAGTACTGTGTGCGGCGGGCGCGGCGGGGTGGCTGGTTCTTGCGCCGTTTGGGCCGGAGACGGAGACGTTTGTCGAGGTGGCTCCGGGAACCTCGGCGGTGCGGATTGGCAAGCAACTGGAAGCGGCGGGTATTGTGCGCAGCCGCTACGCGTTTGACTTGGTGCGCAGTGTAAAGCGGGGAACGTTGCGGGCGGGCGAGTACAGGTTTGATCATGCCGCGACGGTCGTAGAAGTCTATGCGCGGATCGCGCGCGGGGATGTTTACACCAAAACGGTCGTAGTGCCGGAAGGCGCGAACCTTTTTGATATTGCGACGCGGCTGGAGCAGGCGGGATTTGGGACACAGCAGGAGTTTCTGACAGCTGCTCGGCAAACACGTCTCGTGGCTGATCTCGATCCCGGTGCAAAAAGCCTGGAGGGTTATCTCTTCCCCGACACGTATCACTTCGGGCGCAGGACAACGCCGGAGCAGATTGCGTCGGCCATGGTGAAGCGCTTTCGCACGGCGGCAGAGGAGATTGGGCTGAAGGAGAATGTGCATCGCGTGGTGACGTTGGCTTCACTGGTGGAGCGAGAGACGGCAGTGGACGGAGAGCGTCCGCTGGTGGCGAGCGTGTTTGAAAACAGGTTGTCGAAGAAGATGCCGCTGATGACGGACCCGTCGGTGATTTACGGACTCGAGCTGCAGCGGCTGTGGCGCGGATCCATTTACGCGAGCGATCTGAAGCGGGACACGCCGTACAATACCTATCTACATGCGGGGCTGCCGCCGGGACCGGTGGCGAACCCTGGTATGCGTTCGCTGCGCGCGGCGATGGAGCCGGCGCAGACGGACTATCTCTACTTTGTAGCCGCGGGGGACAATCCACAGGGGCATTCAATCTTCGCGAACACGCTTGAGGAGCACAACCGGAACGTTGCCGAGTACCGGCACGCCTTGAAGAAGGCAGGTGGCCGGTGAAGCCTGATAGCAGATATCGATTCGTACTCGGATTACTGGCGTTGCCGCTGCTGCTTTCCGGCTGCTCGATTTTTCCCACGACGCGGAAGCTGCCTTTGCCGAAGCAGCCGCTGGTGACGCAGACCGTTGGTCCCGATGAGCTGGTGGAGGCGGTGAACAAGCGATGGGCGGCGATGGACTCGCTCACGGCCACGGTTGAGATTTACGCGACTGAGTTGAAGACCAAGGAAGGTCTCGCCAAGGATTTCCCGTCGTGCCGTGGCTACATTGTGATGCAGAAACCCAATAAGCTGCGCGTGGTTGGGACGTATTTTGACGTGAAGATTTTCGACATGGCGAGCGACGGAGACAAGTTCACGTTAGTGATTCCGCCCAAGGGGGTGGCATTTAAGGGCTCGGATAAAGTGCACGGGAAGTCACCCAATCCGCTTTACAATCTGCGCCCGGATTTCTTTTTTGATGCGTTGATGGTGCGCGGGCTGACGGCGGACGACTATTACACGCGGATCGCCGACACAGAGACGATTGAGGACGCGGCGAAGAAGCATCTTTATATAACGCCGGAGTACGTTTTGAGCATTACGCGGCACAATCCGGGAAGCCGCAACGACACGCCGGTGCGCGTGGTGACATTTCATCGCGACGACTTGTTGCCATATCAGCAGGATCTCTATGACGACAAGGGGACGCTTGAGACGGAGGTCATGTATTCGCGCTATACCGACTTTGGCGGCAACAAATATCCGTCGACAATCACCATCAAGAGACCGCTCGATGGGATCCAGTTGGTGCTCACGGTTGTGCGGGTCATCGAGAACCCAAAATTTACCGACAGCCAGTTTGAAGTGAAGATGCCGGAAGGCACAAAGGTGCAGAATCTCGAATAACCCCGGTGGCGGGTGGAAATGATTTTCGCGCGCTTTGGTGTCTTGGACTTCAGGAAGCGCGACCGGTTTTGTTCAACTCCGAATGGAAGCCGAGATCTTCGCCGCGCAGAGCCTTACTGATATAGACAATTTGGCCGTAGTGCAGGCCGAAGTGCTCCACCACCTGGTAGACGGCGGCAAGGCCGCTGACGGTGTATCCCTGAATCTGGTAGGTGGTGGTGAGGTCCGCGGGTGTGAGGCGAGCCAATACGGTTGCGGCCTCGCGCACGGTGGCCTCCAGGCGAGCCAGCACAATGCTTGGTTCGAGGCGGCGGCGTTCGCCGAATTCGCCGGGGCGGTTGCGCGTGTCTTCGAGACCATTGAACGAGGAGATGAGCCACTGGCCGACGTTGCCGCTGAGGTGCAGGACAAGATTGCCGACGCTGTTGCTTGCCGCGTTTGGGCGAAACCAGAACTGCTCGCTATCGAGAGGCTCGACAGCGCTGCGCAATCGTGGCCAATACTGATCGATTAATTTGCTGCGCGAGAATTCCAAAAAGAGGGCGGCGATGCCGGCGTCGGCTGGGCGGGAAAGTTGGGCGTCCATAGGGAAATAGTACAGTCAACGATCGATAAAAGGATGTGCCGGACGCGCGGGCCAGGCTGCCCCGCGCGTCCGGATGATGATGGTCGTCGAGTTTCTTGCTTAGGCTCCCGCTTCGGCGATGTTGTCGACGTGAATCATCTTGGATTGCGCATCCAGTTTGCCGGTCACCGTGACCGACTTGCCTTCAAACTGCTGAGCGCGCGAGGGATCATCGAGCTGATAGACGGCTCCGGAGGCGTCGCGCAGGACGTAGGAATCGCCCTGTTTGACTACGGTGCCGGTGAAAGTAGCGGACTTGGACTGGTCCGTTTTGGGTGTGTCGGGCTGCGTCTGCGGCGCTTGCGGCGTGGCCTGAGGTGAAGACGGCGGTGTGGTTTGCGGTGTATCCGGTTGCTGAGTTTGGGGCGATTGAATCACCGGCATTGGGGTGGCGGCGACCGCGCCCCAGGCACCTACGCTGACAAGACTGAGGGCACAGGCAGACAGTCCAAGAACCACGTTGTGACGAATCGATTTCATAGTGAAACACCTCCGGGGGATTAAATGGCGATCAAGCCTAACGCGCCGCCAGCGAAAGTCCGTACCAGCGATAGCGATCAGGAATCGCCTTAGTCGTGCACGCTCCCCAGTTGCACTCGGAGTGCCATTCGGATGGTGATTGATTTTGCTGAAGATGGCGCCAGAGTGTATAAAACAGGCCGCGTAAGAAATGCCAGGCGCTGGAAAAAAGGGGAGGTCGTGATGGGACGATATGTAATTTATCCCCCAAAGACGCCGTCAGCCACCGCGCAATTTCGATCCACAACTACGGAGTGGGTGGGGGCAGAAGGATGACTGCGTGGCCGCAATACTCTCCGGTGTGCATCATGGGGCGAGCGGGGCCTGAGTTGGTCGGTGGTGCAGACGACTTACGCGGCAATGGATATTCCAGCGCCAGATCGAGACCAGCGAGATTGGCAATGGCGAAGATCGCGGAGCGCTCATGTTGCAGCGTTGGGATATAGGGTATCTCGTCTTCAAAGATGAGAGATCCACTTCCACTCCAGGGCGCGGGCAAGAGGGCTTGCACGTTGGCTGGAGCGCCAAGCAATTGAACGCCGGTGACATTGCGAAAACTCAATGTCTGCGTGGAGGAAACGCTGGCTGTTGGCGCATCCTTTCCGCTGAAGCAAGGGACGGTTCTTCCGGACGAATCGGTAGTTTGAGGCGTGATGGTGCCGGTGGATGTCCACACATCGGGCCCTGCCGCAATTGAAACCAGGAGATCCCAGTTTGTGCCTATCGGACGCGAGCCCGCGATGCATTGATTCGCAGAGGCACTAATGGCGCTGACCGGTGCTCCGGCGAGCGCTGCCGTAGTGCGTTCGATGCAGACCGTGTGGCTGTGGTTGTCGAGTTGGTAGAAGGAACTTGAGTCAGGCCAGGGATTGGGATTGAGATTGCTGGTGAACAGAACACCCTGCGGGTGGCCGCAGGAAGGTGAATACACATCCACGCCGACAATTTTTCCGGAACCATCCACACGAGGCGCGATGACCCACGTGCCATCGAACACCACATCCAGCTGCGATGTAACTGAAGAGCTACTTGCTGTTGTCACGAAACACCTCGCGTAAATCTGTGCTTTCAGTACCGGACGCGTAATAGGCTGCCCAGTAGAACGGGTGATTGTAGCGGGGATCCTGATTGAGGGATTCTCGCGCTGCGGTGAGAGCCCGGGGGACGCTGTCGCCGTCCGCCAATCGACGATAGAAGACGTTCATCATGGGAACGGCAGAGGCAGAGTCAATCTGCCAGCGTGTCGCCACGACCTCCGGCACTCCCAGAGACGCAAGTGTATCGACGATATCTCCCATACCGTGATTCCAGCCCTCTTCCCTTTTTCCAGTTGCGCAGGCAGAGAAGACCATAAGTTGTGCCGCACGAGGAGGAGCCTTCAGGAACATGTTGCGGTCGAGGTAGGGTTTGTCGCCGGGAGTGTGAGAAGGAGCCAGCAACAATCGGGTCTCGCCGTCAAATTGAGTGGCGTGACCGGCGAAATGAAGGACGGAAGCCGATGCCATCCGTGAGGCGACTTGCGGCTCGGTGACCTGATCGCCCACAAGCAAGGTGGAATTCTTACCGGCATTCGCTACATCACGCGCCTCCTGCAGAACCTCGGGGAGAATCTGCTGTGCGCCGGAGCCGGCGGAGGCAGCGATCACGAGAAGGCGTCCGCCGATTTCTTGGGTGCGGCTCTGCTGCCGAAGACGAGAGGAGTCGAGAAGAATCGATGGAGTCTCTTCGAGGTCGAACCGCAGGCCGATGGGCCCATCGGCTGTTTCGGCAGCGGGCCAGGGAACATTGCCGAGCAGGGGATCGGGCTCGAGGATAAGGCGGGTGCCTGAATGTGAACTCGATCGCAAATCGGCGAAGAAGATATCGCCAACGCGACGGGCTGCCTGGTCGATCGAAGCCTGCGAGGTCATGGGAGAACTGGTGACGCGTTCGAGCGATGTGGCGGCGGTGAGCAGATCGGGCAGAGGGAGGTGAAGCTCTGTCCACGTGACCTGTCGAGCGTGGGCGCTGTAGATCAGAACTCGATCATGCAGGACGATTTGTCCTTTGAGACCCGCGCTATCCGTCTGTGCCGCTTCTCGATTGAGGGCACGCTCCACGTCCGGAACGAGGCAATCGAGGCGTTGGCTGGCGCAGGTGGGGACGGGCTGCCCGAGGATGCGGAGGCGGTAGCGTTCCCAGAGGGCCAGGATGGCGTTGGCGGGGCGATGTTCTGCATACCAGACTCCGGCGAGCGCGGCATAGAGGTCGCGGTTCTGGCGAGCATAGATGATGTTTTGTTCTCCAGCTCCTCTTGCCTGTAACTCCTCGCTGAGAATCGATGCGCGCAGAGTGGACTCGGCGGACTCCGGATTTCCACGCGCCAATTCCAATTCGCCACGGACAACCGCGTAGGCCCTGAGCAGAAAAGGGTTATCTTGTCCGCTCATTTGCGCGTCAGCCTGGTCAAGCAATCGAGTGGCCGCCGGCAAATCGCCTCGGTCAACATAGAGCCTGGCCATCGCAATTTCCGACTCCGCGCGCAGGCCCAGGGGAACTGCCAGGCCGCGCTTTTCCGAGGATTTGTTGCTCACGCTTTCGAGCAGATGCTGTGCCTCCTGCATAGAGCCGGCGCGAATAGCGGCTCGAATCAGGTCGGCTTTCTCGTGCCGCTGTGCTTCGAGATTTTGAGTCAAAGAAAAGATCTCGAAGGACTCTCTGCGCAGCAGGAGGGCGAGTTGAGCTCGCGGTGTCGCATCTTCGACAATGGCCAATCCTGCAATGGTTGTGCCGACCCGGAAGGGTGGGTAATCGCCTTGATAAAAGAGGCGGATGGTTCCTATACAAAATCGCCATGCGGCTTCGGTGTCGCCAGACTCTACGGCTGGTGCGCCGACCATGTTTCTAGCTCGCAATGCGAGCAGCACGTAATGGTGCTCGTCTGCCATTCGAAGCGCCCGTATTCTGAGGGGATTGTCTTCGGTGGCCGACCCGGAGTTCACTTCACATCCCACACCGACGCCGGCAGCCTGGGCATCGATCCAGGGGAAGTGGTTCTTTCTTGCGAGCAGATCCTCCACTGCTTGATTGCAGGCTGCAAGCTTGTAGGTGCGCTCAAGTGCGTAAATTTGCTCGATCTCGGCGCGATCTTCTCCGGCGCGATTGCCGATTTTGTGAAAAAGCATGCGGCTGGAGTCGGCCAGATTTGCCGCGCCGGCATAGTCCCCTTGCACGTCGGTGTTAATGGCCTGGCCCAGGGAGTGGGCTGCATTCAGAAATTGGGAGTTGGGATCGGGGGTATCGGGGAGGAAGTCCTGGAGCCAAGGGTCCTGATGATTGCGTTGGAGCGAGTCGGCGAGAGCGTGAAGCAGAGAGCGCGCGGCAGCACAGTTTTCAGCGCAGGGGGAGCCGCGGGAACGGTCGACCGGCATGGGAAAGGCGGAATCGAGCAGGCGGGGGAGCAACGTGGATGAAAGTTCTTCGTCGATTCCTGCGAGAGTGGTTGAATCGGCAGCGAGGGTGCGCATGGCTTCAGGGGTGGCGAGGTGCTGCTGCATGCGGCTGGCGTGCGTCTTGAGCCGATTGAGTTTGTCTTCGACGGCCTTGAGTCGTTTTTGACCTTCTGCCTGCCAGTCGGAATCGCGTTCGAACTTGAGGTAGCGGTTCCAGGTTTCAACGGCATTTATGATCTGGCCGCGATCTTCCATGGCAAGGGCCTCGTTGAAGAGGATCACGGGATCGCCGGGGGCGAGCTCGTCGGCGCGGCGCAGGTTGTCGAGGGCGGTGGCGCGGTCGTTTTCGCTGCTGGTTGCGGCGCCGCGCAGGAAGTAGGCAGCGCCATCGTCGGCGAGAAGTTCGGCGGTGACGGGCCCGGCGGCGAGCAGGCGATCGAGAATGTCGATGGCGGCGTCGTATTTCTCTTCAAGCAGGTCGGCGCGCGCTTCCAACTGGAGCCAGTGCGGGTCGTTTGGTGAACGCTCGAGTTTGTGTTCGATGCGGGCGCGCGCATCGAGCAGGCTGGCAGGTTCGCGGCCCGTGTCGCCACCGCGGAGATGCGATTCCGGGGCGATCTGGGCAAACTGCGCGCCAGGGATGCGGAAATCGAAGGTGCGCTGCTGCGTGTAAGCCTCAGCAAGCATGTGCTCGGGGTTATTCACGCGCTGATTCCAGATGACGAAACAGAACACGATCAGGAGGGCCGTAACGACGGAGGCACTTGTCCATAAGAGATAGCTGGGGATACGTCTGTGCGCACCGCGGTGGGGCGAAAGAGCCAATTCGACGGCGAGGCGGTGCTGCCACTCTGGTGATGTAGATGCGAATTGCGCGAGTTCGGCGGATTCCTCGGGGGAGGGCTCGCCAGAGAGGGCTCGTTGGCTTTCGCGCAGGCGGGCGATGCACGCACTGCACAGCGCCGCATGCGCCAGCAGGGTGTCTTTCTTCTCAACAGAGGCGCCGCCGCTGGCCAGTTGGAGCCATTCGCCCACGCTGGGACATGGTCCAGCGCTGGTTGGCGGAGACGCGAGATCAGCCGAATTGTCGCTGGGGCGGGTAGAAACCTGTGCCCGCAGTTCTTCGAGGGCTTCGAAGAGCCGATCTCCGGAATTGCCTGCCGTTGGGCCCGAGTTGAATTCGTCGTTCATCGTATCAATTAAGTTACCGGAAACAGAAGAGGCTTTCCTTTGCTGTTTCTAGCCGGTTTCGCCGGCTGGCAGAGGGCTGGACTCGGGTTTTTGTGGAGCTATCTCTTTGCGCAACCACAGGATGACCCGTCGCAGGGCGCTTTCAACGCCTTTGGCAGAAAGTTCCGAACCGGGAAGCGCGGCGATCTCGTCGGCGGTCAGGCCCTGCAGGTAGTAGAGCCAGAAAATGGTTCTGTCCCGCGCGGCGCTGGGGCCGGTGGCCGAGAGCAGCATTCGATCCAGTTCCGCAAAAAGGACGGCCTTTTGCGCGCCGCCGCCGGGTTCGCGGGAGGCGGGCAGCACAATTTCATCTTCAACGGCGACAGTTACTACTTTGCCACCCCGTTTCTCAGAGTGCTGGCGCCGGAAATAGTCATTTGCCACCGATCCCGTAATGACACGCAGCAAGCCGAGAAAAGAGTCCTCGCCTTGAGGTTTAAAGTCCCTGAGGATGCGGCGCTCCTGTTCGCACAGCTTAAGGAAGACTTCCTGGACGATTTCATCAACGATTGAAGGGGTTGCGGTGCCTGTCCACATGCGTGTAATGCGAGCGGCGGCCATGGCGGCGATGGGCGCGCAGCGGCGCAAAAACTCTCCCCATTCCGCCGCATCCGCAGAGCGGGCGCACGCCTTGGCAAGCGCATTGACCGGAACCCTGGAAGTTTCCATCGTGCGGGAGTCCAGTGTACTCCAGAGGCGGAAGGAGTTATCTGTTTACAAATTCGTGAATAGGTACCGAAGGGCATGGTACGGCGGGGAGGATTTGCCGTGTGCTAGTATCCCGGCAAGCGCCTGCTGCTCAATCAAAAGGGATATGGAATGGAAACCACGCTGCGTCCGCTCACTCTGGGCGAAATACTCGATCGCACGGCTCACCTTTACCGCTCGAATTTTCTGCTATTTGCCGGTATTGCCTCGGTTTATGCGGGGGTATTGCTGGCGCTGGGCCTCGCGCAAATAGGGGTGCAGGAATATCTGCGGGTGCGGCACTTAACCAATGAATTGGTGATGGCCGCGGTGATCGGCGCGTTGGTGATGTGGCCCATCATGATCGTCGCCGGCGGACTGGCGGTGGCTGCGAACAACCGGGCCGTGGCGTGGGTCCACCTTGGCAAGCCAGCCACCATTCGGGGAGCTTACGCGAGCATTCTGCCTCGCCTGGGCCGTTACCTGTGGCTGATGACGATTACTACGTTCATCATTTGGATCCCGTTCGTTGTGATCTACGGCGGATTCTTGCTGTTCTTTTTCCTCTATCTGAAGCCGAAGGGCATTTTGACAAAGCCGACCATTCAGGGCGGCCCCGAGACCATGCTCATTTTCGGATTTGTGGCGATCGTTGCCGGAATCCTGATCCTGGCAGCGGTGGTTTACGCAATCATGATGGGGTTGCGCTACGCGCTGGCGGTGCCGGCCTGCGTGATTGAGGACATCAAGGCGCGCCAGGCGATTCGTCGCAGCATTGAACTCAGCAAGGGAGCGAGGGGTCGCATTTTTCTTCTCTTTCTGCTGGTGCTGGCCATCGAGATGGGGCTGGGGCTTGTCACCCAGGCGTTCTTCATTTTCGCCGTCATGAAATATCACGGGGAATTGCCGGCAAGTCTGCGCGCGCTGCAGCAGGTGGTGGCGTTCTGCACCAATACGTTTGTGGCGCCGATTTATGCCACGGGATTCACGCTCTTCTACTATGACCAGCGAGTGCGCAAAGAAGGATTCGACATTGAGTGGATGATGCAGGCTGCGGGGTTGGGATCGCAGGCGCACGAGGCTGCGCCGGGACTGCCGCAGTCCCTTGCCGAGTTGGAAACGGCTGCTGACGCCACACAAGCCCCGGCGACAGACCCGGGGTCGGCGCATGAATGAGCAACTTCGTCCGCTAAGCCTGGGAGAAGTTCTTGACCGCACGGCGCAGCTTTACCGTTCGCGGTTCCTCGTGTATCTGGGGATTGGGGTAGTTCCGGCAGGTACGGTGCTGGTGTGCGCTGCGCTGGCCTTTGCGCTGTTTGCGTGGGCTGGGGCGACAGCCTCGGATGCGTCATCGGTGCCCCAGATGATGATTGCGTTTCTGCTGCTGGGCCTGTTGGCGCTGCTGGCATTACCGGCATGCCTGGGGACTACGGCGCTGGGCATGGCCGCGATGTGCCATGCTGCTGCGGCTGATTTTCTGGGCCAATCGATCACAATTCGCGACGCCTACAAGAGCGCATGGAAGCGCGGCTGGCGCTATGTGGGGCTTTATCTTTTGTTGGGCCTCATCATTTTTGTTGCACCGATCGCGGTCTTCGTTGCGTTGTCCCTGTTTGGCGGTGTGCTGGCCGCGCTGTTGGCGCAAGCCGGACTTGGTCCGGCCGCCAGCGCAGCGCTGGGTTTTTTGCTGTTTGCGTTCATCAGTGGTCTTGTCGGATTCGCGTTTTGGATGCTTTTGCGATTATCCCTGTCTTTCCCCGCGAGCGTGGTGGAGCAGATTGGCCCGGTGAATGCGATGAAGCGCGGGTCGGCTCTGAGTAAAGGCATCAAGGGCCGCATCTTTTTGATGTTCCTGCTTTGTGTGGCGCTGGGGTGGTTGCTGACGTTTGGGATGGCAATTCCGGTGTTGATTGTCATGGCGATGATTCCTGCGCTGAACAAGCCGGAGAATTCGCAGATGATGGGCGAGATCTTTCTCTTCATCTACTACGGGCTGTCGTTTGCGGTGCAGGCGTTTACCAAACCGGTGTATGGAATTGCGCTGACGCTGTTGTATTTCGATCAGCGGATTCGGACGGAAGGCTTTGACATCGAGTGGATGATGGCGCAGGCGGGCATGGTGGCCGCGCCCCCGTCGCAACCGGAGGCCGTGCCATGGCTTCCACCCGTGGGGCAGGGGATACACGGGGCCCAGCAGACTCAGGGCGCAACTGCGGTTGTTGAGCCAAGGGCAGTTCTGGAGCAGATGGAAGTTGCGGAGCCCATCGAGTCGGCGCGGCCCGCAGCCGATGCGCCGAAGGGAACGGTATGAACGACGTAGGTCATATGCAATCTGGGGGCGCTGGTTTTGCGCCGTTGACGATTGGGCAAATAGTTGATCGGGTCTTCCAACTGGTGCGGGGGTATTTCAGGCTTCTGGTGGGGATCGCGCTGGTGCCTTCGGCGTCGTCGTTGTTGATGATTGCGGTGATTGCGGCGGGTATTGGGATTCCGGTCTTCTTACATTTTCCAAATGTACCGGACTTTCGGTTGCTCCTGGCCGCGGGAATTCCTCTTTTCCTTTTGCTCACGCTGCTGAACCTGGTGGTCCTCGGGATCTATCTTGCAGCCGCCTGCCATGCGGCAATGCAGGCGAATCTCGGCGTGCGGGTCACAATCGGCGAAGCGTATCGCGTAGCGCTGCAGCAGTGGGGCCGGTACGGCGTGCTGGTGTTGCTCTGCTATGTGTATTCGTTTTTGCCGGCTTTGCTGGTTGAGTTGTGCGGGCTCGCGGCATTTGCACTCACCGCCCTGAGTGGAAAGCCGCCGAGCATCGCCATGATCGCGCTGGTTCCCGTGGGATGGTTGCTGCAGATGGGTGCGCTCATCTACGGGGTTTTTATGGCGCTACGGTTGTCGTTGGCGTTTCCGGCGTGCGTGGCGGAAGGGCTGACGGCGACTGCCGCGATCAAGCGCAGCGGGGTGCTGACGCGCGGGGCAAGAGGCCGCATCTTTCTCGTGCTGTTGATCGTGTACGCGGCGACGTATTTGCTTTTCCTGGTGGTCTATTTCGTGGTACTCACCCTGATTGTGTTCGGGGGGATCACAGTGGTGTCAATGCATGTTGATCACGTGACACCCGGGATGGCTGTGGGACTCGGCGCGCTTGGATTGTGCCTGCTGGCTTTTCTAGTGGCGTGGACAGCGCTGGCGTGGGCGGGCTATTCGGGGGCGTTTGCGGTGCTGTATCACGAGCGCAGGCGATGCCTGGAAGGACTGGAGTCGCTGCTGCAGGGCGGGGGAGACACGGCATGACGGTGACCTTGCGGCCGATGAGCCTGGGCGAGATTCTCGATCGGACATTTCAAATTTACCGATCGCGTTTTCTGGTGTTTGTGGGGATTGCGGCGGGGCCGGCGGTGGCGATGATGGTAGTGGGCGTCGGGGAATCCGCATGGCTCAGCGGGCACCCGATGAAGGGCCCCGTGGTGGTGTTCTCGATGAGTCTCGCCTCGATGCTTTGGACGCTTTCGCTGTCTATGCTGGCGGGCTTTTTTCAACTTCTGGTGCGGCCCGCGTTTGTGTCGGCCACTGCCGTCTCCATTGCGAATGTTCCCGCCAGTTTGCGCGGGTCCTTCGCCGTGGTGCGCCGTTTTTGGAGATCCATTCTGGCGCTCAATCTTTTTGAACAAGCGGTGGTGATTCTGGCGCCTGGTGGGGTTTTCATCCTTTGCTCCGTTGGCGTGTTGATGGCGGGAGGGGCACCTGGAACCGTGTTGCGAGGTCTCTTGGCATTGCTGCTGGTGGGAGTGGCCGGGGTCCTGGTGGCCGTGTACATCTGGCTTGGCACGAGTCTGGCGTTTAGTTTTCAGGCGCTGGCGGTCGAACAGGTGGGATGGTTTGCGGCGGTGCGGCGGTCCTGGAGCCTGACGAAAGGGAGCAAAGGGAGAATTGTCGCAATCTTCTGCGTCTTGTATCTGGTCAGCCGTATTGGTTCTGCCCTCTTGCGGTGGACCGTGTATTTTTGCCTGCGCGGACTGCCGTCTTCGCTGTGGATGCACTTGCCGGTTTACTTTGTCAGCCTCAGCGTGGCACGCGGGCTGATGGGTTTGCTGATCGGGCCTATTTACCCCATTGCCCTGACCCTTATCTACTATGATCAGCGCATACGCCGCGAAGGGTATGACATCGAGTGGATGATGAGCGCCGCTGGTATGAATGCGCCTGGGGCTTTGCGCGCCGGAGCCACCGAGGAGACGTCCGTAACGGCGTTGGCTCCCGCTGCGGTGGGCCCTGCATCGAGCGAGGGGCCGACGGCTTGATTTCCCGGGACGAAGTTGCGCGATGGATGGGCACGGCCGCATTGGCTGTGGGATGTTCCGTGCTGTTTGCCGTCCCGGCGAGTGCTGTGACGCCGATTGCTCCCAGCGGCCTCAACCAGGCAGCGGGGCGCTGGCGCGAGGCTTCCATTGACGACTATCGGCAACACCTGACGCAGTTGACCACGCTGGTGGAGGCGTGCGCCAAGGCGCGGGATTTGAAGAATTGCGATCCGCTGCTGGTGGGGCAGGACGATCGCATTCCTCTTGGTGCGGGGGCGAATGCTGGCAAGCGGTTGGTTCGCTATGGCTGGCTGCGGGTGCTTTTCTCGAACGCGGAAGAGCCGGACAAGCCGGCGACCAAGACGAAGGCGGGGCAGGATGCGGAAGTGATGCCGGAGGGGACGCGTCCGCCGCCGCCTACGACTACGCAGCTTTTGCAGGATGCGGAGAAACGGCTGGCTGCGGATTTGAAGCAGGCCGATGCTGCATCGGCGACGGCGCCCGCGCACGATCAGGAACGCGCAACGATGAAGGACGTGCTGGCCGGGAAGGATTTTCGCGACCTGGAGGCGCCAACGGTGCGCGACACGCTGCTGGAAAAGGTGGGCAACTGGCTGAACGGGGTGTTTGAGAAGGCCGCGGTGTTGCGCGCCAAGTCGGCATGGATCGGCAAGGTGCTGGTGTGGGGATTCGTGGTGGGCGCTTGCGTGGCGTTGGTGTGGTCGTTGATACGAATGGAGCGCAAGTGGCGGGTGCGTCTGGTGCCGGAAGATCGCGCGCCGGCACCCGGAACTCCGTCGGCCCGCGACTGGCAACTGTGGCTTGAGGACGCACGGCGCGCTGCGGCTGCGGGGCAGTGGCGTGAGGCCGTTCACTTTGTGTATTGGGCGTCGATTTCGCGTCTGGAGTCGCGGCGATTGTGGCCTGCGGACCGGGCGCGCACGCCGCGGGAGTATCTGGCTCTGGTGGCGCCGGGCGATCCGCGCAAGGCGGGACTGACGGCGCTGACGGGCAGCTTTGAGCACATCTGGTATGGCGGGCGGCCAGCGGGGGAAAGCGACTACAAACGCGCGGAGGAACTGGCGACGTCGCTGATTGGTGGCGGGTCGGGTGCTGCCTCGGCGGAAGGCGGTGCGCAGTGAAGTTTTTGTCCTCGCTCGACGCGCGCGACCGCCGGCTATTGCTGTGGAGCGTCGGTGTCGCTCTTACGATGGCGGTGGTGATCGGGTTCTTCCTGCCCAATGAAAATGGCAAGGACAATCCGCTGCCTTCGACGTATTTGTCAGGCCAGCACGGAGCGCGGGCGGCGTACGAAACGCTGTTGCGCGCCAACTATCCCATCGAGCGATGGGAGCGGCCGCTCGGTGAACTCGCGGCAAACGCGGGCCCGGGGACCGTTGTGATCTTCGCGGAGCCGTTCTCGCGCGAAGCGAACGATATTAAAGCGGTGCGGCAGATTATTGAGCGCGGTGGGCGTGTGCTCTCGACTGGATTCTGGGGCGGATTTATTTTGCCGAATGGAGAAGCGGGGACTCCAAAGGAATTCAATTTTGCCGCGTGCCAACTGGAGCCGGAGGGCCTGGATGGGATGGCCAGTACCGGCGAAGTGTGGATGGTTCCCGAAGCAACGTGGCAGGTGGGCAATCCCACGCAGCGCACGCAGTATAGTTGTGCGGGCCAGCCGGCCGTGGTGGAGTACGACTACGGCAAAGGGCACGTGGTGTGGTGGGCGAGCTCGACGCCGTTGGAGAACGCTTCGCTGGCGCGCGCGAACAATCTGGATCTGCTGTTGAACTCGCTCGGCCCGCGCGAAGGGCACCAGTTCTATTGGGATGAATCGCTGCACGGCGATGTGCGATCGGATTGGAGTTATGCATCGGGGCCGTCACTGTGGATGCTGCGATTGGGGTTGATCGGGCTGGGTGCGCTGATCGTCTTCAGCTTCAGCCGTCGCAGTGGACCGGTGCGCGATTTGCCGTTGCCGGCACGCGCGGCTCCGATTGAATTTCTCGAAGCGCTGGGGTCGCTCTATCGCAACGCGGGCGCTTCGTCGACGGCGGTGGCGGTGGCGCTGGAGCGTTTTCGGCGGCAGAGTTTGCGGCTTTGCGGATTGCGGCCAAGCCCCATGGGCGCGGCGGAACTGGCTGCGGCAATTCGCCGGCGTTTTCCCAACGCGAGCGCGAGCCTCGAATCGGATCTGGCCGCGGTGGAAGAGGCGTCGTGGAGCGAATCGCTTTTACCGCGCACAGGATTGAAATTGATTCAGGCATTGAACGCGCATCAGAAGGAACTTGCAGAAGCGGCGAAGATGGGCAAGTCGGTTGCCGCGCATCGTGACGTACATTCCAAGTCGAAGGAAAGGGCTTCATGAGCCAGGAAAGCAATTTGGATCCGAATCAAGAGGCAAGTCCAAACTCTCAAAATACGGAGCGGCTTGCGGCGACGAGTCAGTTGATCGCGCATGCTCGCAAGGAGTTGGGCCGCGTGATATCCGGCCAGGGCGCCGTGATTGAGGAAGTGCTGATCGCGGTGCTGTGCCAGGGGCATGCGCTGCTTGAAGGCGTGCCGGGCATTGCGAAGACGCTGACGGTGAAGGCGCTGGGACGGCTGCTGGGGCTGGGGTTTCAGCGCGTGCAGGCCACGCCCGATTTGATGCCGGCGGATATTCTAGGCACGACGATTCTGCGCCCTGGCACGGATTCATTCACGTTTCACGCGGGGCCGGTGTTTACGGATTTGCTGCTGGTGGATGAGATCAACCGCATGCCTCCGCGCACGCAGGCCGCGCTGCTGGAGTGCATGGAAGAGCGGCAGGTCACGATTGATGGACAGCGCCGTCCGCTGCCCGGCTGGTTCACTGTTTTCGCGACGCAGAACCCGGTGGATTTTGAAGGCACCTATCCGCTGCCGGAGGCGCAACTCGATCGCTTCCTGATGAAGATTCGCGTAGCCTATCCCACGGAGAGTGAAGAGCTGCAGATTTTGGAGCGGCATCACTCCGGCAGTGGCGCTGGATTGCTGGACGATGCGGCGATCCAGCCGATTCCTCAAGGACTGCTGGATGCGGCGCACGCGGAAGTGCGCGCAATTCGCATTGAGCCGGAGCTCTACGGCTACATTCTCGCGCTGGCGCGACGCACGCGCGAGTGGCCGACACTGGCGCTAGGTGCAAGCCCTCGCGCGGCGCTGAGCGTGATGATGGTGGCGCAGGCGACTGCGGCATTCGATGGACGCGATTATCTTGTGCCGGACGATGTGAAGCGCGCGGTGTCGCCGGTGTTGCGGCATCGCGTGATCCTGAAGCCGGAGGCGGAGCTGGAGGGATTCGACGCCGACCGCGTGCTGGCCGATGTGGTGGCAGCGGTGGCGGTGCCGCGGCAATGATTGCACCGTCTCTGCATCCCGCAACAGTGCGTGCCGTTTTCGAGCGGCGCAGGCGCTGGAGCTTTGGCCTCACGACGCGCTCCATGATTTTGCTGATCGCGGGATTCGCGTGGCTCATTCCCGGCTTCTGGGATGAGCGGCTGGGATTCGCGATGTTGGGTTGGGATGCGCTTGTGTTGCTGGCCACATTGCTCGACGGGCTGCGACTGCCGCGCGCTGAGGATCTGACGGCGAGCCGTTCGTGGGCCAACGCTCCGGCGCTCGACAGCGCAACTGAGATCGAACTGACGATTGAGAATCAGGGCGGCGTGATCATCGAGTGCCGGCTTGAAGATGATCTGCCGCCTGCGCTGGTGGCGGAGCCGGTGACGCAGCGAGTGACTGCGTATCCCCGTGTGCCGGCGACTGTTCGTTATCGCATCGAGCCACAGGAGCGGGGCGACCAGGATGCTGGTGCGTTGTATGTGCGCTATCGTTCGCCGTTGGGACTGGCGGAGCGCTGGGCCAAGTCGCCGCTCGAACAGAAGGTGCGGGTCTATCCCGCGTTGCGCACGGGCGAAGAGCAGCAGATGTTTCTGGCGCGCAGCCGGCAGATCGATTTGCAACTGCGGCAGGCGCGGCAGCGCGGATTGGGACGCGACTTCGAAAGCCTGCGTGAGTATCGCGAGGGCGACGACCTGCGCGACATCTGCTGGACGGCAACGGCACGGCGCGGAAGCCCAATTACACGCACGTACCAGACAGAGCGCAGCCAGCCTGTGTGGATCGTGCTCGATTGCGGCCGATTGATGCGCTCGCGGGTGGCGGCAATCGCTCCGGGGCGCGCGGCGTTGCCGGTGGCGGAGCCGGGGGCGCGCGTGCACTCCAAGCTGGATTATGCGTGCACGACGGCAGTGTCACTGGCGCAACTGGCGCTGTTTTCCGGCGATCGCGTGGGGCTGCTGGCATATGGGCAGGGCATGCAGCAGCGCTTGTTGCCGGGACGTGGGGCGGCACATTTGCGGCAGATCATCGAGGCGCTGGCGCAGGTGCGGGCGGAAAGCAGCGAAGCCGACCATCTGCGCGCGACGGCCACGCTGAATCGTTTGCAGCCGCGGCGGTCGCTGATTTTGTGGATCACGGACCTGGCGGAATCGGCGATGCGGCCCGAGGTGATTGACGGCGCGCTGCAACTGCTGCGCCGGCATGTGCTGCTGTTTGTCGCGATGGCGCAGCCCGAGGTGGAGATGATTGCGCAGGCGCGGCCGAAGAATGTGGATCAGATGTTTCGCGCCGCCGCGGCGCAGGAGATGGCGGGGCGTCGCGAAATTCTCATGGCGCGTTTGCACGAGCAGGGCGCCCTAACGCTCGACCTGAATCCAGAAGCGCTGACGTCGTCTGTGCTGAATCAGTATCTGACCGTGAAAGAGCGGGCCATGGTGTAGGGTCTTCGTTCACTCCGCACTTATTGCAGAGGCTTATAATCGTCTTCCAGTATTCCCCGGTTTGAGTTTTGGAGGCCATGAACGGGCAGGTTCGTGAAAGACCTGCCGGGAATGAGCACCGCTGTGAAACTTGCATTGCCGTTGATTCTCGGCCTCTCGCTCGCAACTCCGGCTCTGACACAGACGCCAGCAACTCCGCTTCTGACGCAACCCATCAATGAAGTGAACCGGGCGACCTTGCACGGTAGTGTGCACCCCCTGGTCCGGACTGCTTCTGATCGCGGAGCGGTCTCGAATTCTTTTCTTGCCGGACGACTTTTGCTGTTGTTGAATCGGCCGCCGGAGCGCGAGGCGGCGTTGCGCGAGTTTCTGCAGGCGGCGCATGCTACGGGGTCGGCGAGTTATCACAAGTGGCTCACGCCGCAGCAATTTGGCGAGCAGTTTGGTCCGGCGGATTCCGATGTGCAAAGCGTGGTGCAGTGGCTGCAGTCGCACGGATTCAGCGTGCAGCGCGTGTCGAAGAGCGGAACGCTGATCGAGTTTTCAGGAACAGCCGGGCAGATCAGCGAAGCGTTTCACACGCAGATTCACGAGTACGCGGTGAAGGATGAGACGCATTACGCGAATGCGAACGAGATGGAGATTCCGCAAGCGCTTGCGCCGCTGGTGCGCGGTGTAGCGCCGTTGAACGACTTTCGCGCGCAGCCGCAGGTGCAGATTGCTGGGCGTGCGCTGTATTCGAGCAGCAAGAGGGCAGCGAAGCCGCAGTGGACCCTGCCGAATCCATATGGAACTGCGAATCTATACGCTTACCCGGTGACGCCGGAGGACTTTGCCACGCAGTATGATTTGGCTCCGCTGTATCAAGCGGGAGTGACGGGGGCGGGACAGACGATTGGCATCATCAACGAATCGAACATCGATCTGGGCCTGGTGCAGGCGTATCAGAGCTTGTTCGGCGTGGCCGGCGCGCCGCCGCAAGTGGTGATAGACGGAGACGATCCGGGAACGTTGAGCGGCGTGGATGTGGAGGCGTATCTGGACGTGGAGTTGAGCGGCGCGGTCGCGCCGAAGGCCACGGTGAACCTCTACATCGCCAGCGGAAGTTCATTGCAGGATCCGCTGGAACTGGCGGCGCTGCGCGCGGTGGAAGACAACCAGGCATCGGTACTGAGCGTGAGCTTTGGCCAGTGCGAAATGTATCTCGGCACAGCGGGGAACCAGTTCTGGGCAAGTCTGTGGGAGCAAGCAGCGGCGCAGGGGCAGACGGTGTTCGTCTCATCGGGAGACACGGGGTCGGAGTGCACGATTGAGCAGGTGAATACGGTGAGCGGGTTGGCGTCGACACCGTGGAACGTGGCCGTTGGGGGCACGGATTTCTACTATGGCGACTACGCAACGGGCGGGGCGAGCGCGACGACGTTATGGAATCAGACCAACGACGCGAACCTGGGATCGCTGATCGCTCCGTTGCCGGAGCAGGCGTGGAATGATCTTTTCGGGTTCGACATTATCTCCAACGGATATCAGCGCAACGAGATTTATGCAGGTGGTGGCGGCGTGAGCAATTGCACGACGCAAAACGTATCGACACTTGCGTGTAGCGCGGGCTATGCCAAGCCCGGCTGGCAGAGCGGACCTGGCGTGCCCGCGGACAGCGCGCGCGATATTCCCGATGTGTCGTTGTTTGCGTCGAACGGATCGAATTTGAGTGCTTATGTTATCTGCGCGTATGCAGGCGATTGTGTGGCGGGATCCGGCGGCAGTTTCAGCGCGGTGCTGGTGGGGGGTACGTCGGCGTCGTCGCCGGCGATGGCCGGCATCATGGCGCTGGTCAATCAGAAATATGGGCGGCAGGGGCAGGCTGACTTCACGCTCTATGCACTGGCGCAACAGAAGCCGGCGGCTTTCCACGATGTGACCGTCGGCAACAACAGCGAGTTGTGCGGGGGCCAGGCGAATCCTCCCAACTGCGTGTTGCAGTGGAATGGAATGTACGGCACGCCACAATACGCTGCCGGCACGGGCTACGACCAGGCCAGCGGTTTGGGTTCGGTGGATGCGGCGCAACTGGTGAACAACTGGAATTCCGTCGCATTCAAATCCACGACAACGACACTGCAGCTCTCGAGTGCGAGCGTGACGCATGGCACGCCGGTGACGATCACGACCTCGGTGGCCGCATCCGGATCGGGGACGCCGACGGGCGAAGTGGCGATTCTGACGGATTCTCCTTTGCCGGCGAGCCAGGGGCAGACGTTGATTACGCTGGCGAATGGAACGGGCAGCACGAGTGCGAATTATCTTCCGGGCGGGGAGTACCGGGTGACAGGCCACTACGGCGGCGACGGCGTGTTTGCCGCAAGCACTTCCTCGACAGAGACGCTGACGGTGACGCCAGAGAAGCCGAATCTCAATTTTTCGATGGGAAGCGGCTCGAGCAAGATTGTGGGCGGAGGCAGCGTTGCCTATGGTGCGCCTCTGACGCTTTACATCCAGCCGACCGGCGTGAGCGCTGCGGCTGGAAAGACGGATGGGAACGCCACGGGCAACGCGACGTTTATGGTCGACTCCGTCGGCACAACGGTTGCGCTAAACGGTTCGGGCGTGGCCAACTGGAGCCCTGCGGCACTGGCGATTGGGTCGCATACGGTGAATGCGTCTTATTCGGGTGACGCAAGTTTTGCCGGGTCGACGGCAACTCCGGTGAACTTCACCGTGACCAAGGGAATTCCCATGGTGAACATTAGTGTTCTTTCGCCGCAATCGATGACTGCGCCCGAGTACGAAGTAAATCCTGGGGACGGCCTGACGATGACGGCGATTGTCGGTCCGGGCTTCGGGTTTCAAAATAGTGGCAACTTTCCGCAGGGCATGGCCGCACCCACGGGCACGGTGACATTTTGCCTGACAACAAATTTCAGTGTCGGGGTGCAACCATGCGCGACGCCTGCTTATTCAGCGACGGTGGCGCTGTCTTCGCCGAGTGGGCTCTACAGTTCCTCCGCCTCGGCGACCGTAACGCTGCCGAATCTTGCCGCGGGTTACTACATGCCGGAGTTTGTGTACAACGGCGATGCGAACTGGCAATCGCAGGGACTCGACTACATCACGACCGTGAATGTGGCGCCGATTGTGCCGCTGGCGGCCACGACAACCGCTCTGAGCGCGTCAAGCATTGGCAGTGGAGAAGCGCAGAAAACGGTGCTGACGACGACGGTGACAGGATCGGGAAGCTCAGGTGTTGCGCCGACCGGAGATGTTTTCTATTACGACAACGGCGTATTTATTGCGTGGGACATTTTGCCACCGGCGGCGACGGGAACGACTACGACCGCCATTTTTTCGCTCGGAGCTTCGTCCTTTTGGAACAACGGCGCGAATCAATTAACCGCCGTATATTTGGGCGACAGCAACTACGCGCCGTCGACCAGCGATGCGATCGATGTGACGGCGAGCCAGACGGTGGGGGATTTTGCTCTCGCGCCGCAGTTGCCGCAGATTACGCTTAAGTCGGGAAGCACGGGCACGGTGGGCGTGAACCTGACGTCCCTCGGCAACTTCAACGGGGCGGTTGCGCTGACGTGCGCGCCCTCGTCCAGCCAGATCAGTTGCAGTCTCACACCATCGACGGTGACGGTGAACGGCGCGGCGACTGCGACACTGAGCATCAATGCGGTTGCACACACAGGCGGAGTGATTCCGGAGAAACGGCCGGGCGGGTTGGGATGGCCGGTAGGGTCGGGCCTGCTGGCATTTGCGTTCCTGCTTTGGGGCGGGCGCGCGCGGCGTACTCTGAGCAGAAATTTGCTGGTGGGCCTGTGTGTGTTCGTCGCCGGCTTTGCGATCAGTTGCGGTGGAGGCGGCGGGACGAAGACGAATAACAATCCACCACCGCCGCCGCCAACTTACACGGCCTACAGCGTGGTAGTGACGGGAACGGCGAACGGGATCACGCACAACGCGAAGATTACAGTGGAAGCGCAGTGATTTGCCGCTGAGCCCCTAAGCCTCGGTCTCGACTGGCCGCAGGCGCTGGGCGAGGGCCCACTTCAATTCGTCGATCCCCTGGCCGGTGACGGCCGAGATGGCGTGAAACTCCAGCTTGCGGCGTTTGGCGTGGGTGGCGAGCTTCTTCAGCTTGTCGGGATTGGCGACGTCGATCTTGGTGGCGACCACAATCATCGGCTTCTCGTCGAGACCGTTGCCGAAGCTGGTGAGTTCCTGATTGATGGTCTTGAAATCTTCGACTGGATCGGGACGCCCGGAGGCGTCGGACACGTCGACGAGGTGAACAAGCAGGCGGGTGCGTTCAATGTGGCGCAAAAACTGGGTGCCGAGGCCGGAGCCGAGGTGCGCGCCTTCGATGAGGCCGGGCATGTCTGCCACGACGAACGACTCCTGGTCAGGCTCCTCGCCCACCGTGACCACGCCAAGGTTCGGCTCGAGGGTGGTGAAGGGGTAGTCGGCGATTTTGGGCTTGGCGGCGGAGATGCGCGAAATCAGCGTCGACTTGCCCGCATTGGGGTAGCCGACCAAACCGACATCGGCCAGCAGCTTGAGTTCGAGGCGGAACTGGCGTTCCTCGCCTGCGCGGCCCAGTTCATGCTCGCGCGGAGCCTGGTGGGTGCTAGTGGCGAAGTGCTGATTGCCGCGCCCGCCACGCCCGCCCTTGGCCACGATGAGGCGCTCGTCGGGGTGCTGGAAATCGTGCACCAGCTCGCCGGTTTCCTGGTCGTAAAGTGCTGTGCCCACAGGCACCTGCAGGATGATCGAGTCGCCATCCTGACCGGTGCAGTTGGAGCCCATGCCGTGCTCGCCGCGCTGCGCCTTGTGCTCCGGGTTATAGCGGAAATGGATCAGGGTGTTGTGGCGCTGCGAGGCTTCCATAATGACGTCGCCGCCTCGGCCGCCGTCGCCGCCAGAAGGGCCGCCGCGGGGCACAAACTTTTCCCGCCGAAAAGCCATGCAGCCGTTGCCGCCGTCGCCGGCCTTGACCTTAATCTTTGCTTGATCGATAAACATTTGGTTTCCTGGGAATCGTAACTGCTGGTTCGCAAGCAGCTTGACCGGGATACGGGCAAGGCTACACGCGAAGGGGCGTCTCTCCAGTTTACCGAAAGCGCTGGGCAGGCGGGCGAGCGAGTCAAAAATGGGGCCGATCGGGTGCAGTTTTTGTATGTGCTTAGCATCACCAAATTACTTTAGTAGCTTCCCGTAGAATCCCGTGCAACTTCACTGCAGGATCAAATGGGCGTGCCAACGAGGCAGAATTCGATTGGTGCTGCTCGCCGTTCCATGCCGGACCCGTCGCAAGCGGGGCGGTGCAGGAGGTCGTTTTCTTCCCCGGAAACTGTACGGAGCACGATTCTTCATGGCGCGATGGGACGGGGGAAAACTGCTGGCGTACTGCGCGCTGCTGCTGGGGACGAGCGCGGCGGGGCTTGCCCAGTCGGCGTGTGGTTCGCTGGCCGGCAAGTTGACCGACGTGCACGCGAAGCCGCTGGATGGCGTGATCCTCATCGTGCGCAACGACGCTACGGGTGCGGAGGCGCGGACCACCACATCGACGAGCGGAGCCTATCGCTTTAAAGATCTCGGACCGGGCGAGTATTCGCTGGAGGCGGAATCGGCGAATGGTGGTTACGGGCAGGTAAGCGGCATTGTGATTGCGGCCGGACATGAGGCGCGGGTGCAGGCGGCGCTGGAGTTGGAGCCGATTGCGCCGGCACCGACGCTGGCTGTCACCGGGCGGGCGCCGGTGGCGGCGATTTCCATTGCCGCTCGCGCTGTGCCTGAGATCCGTGGGGATTTTGCGACGGCGGCGATCGCTGCGGAGCGGCTGCAGATTCTGCGGTTGGGGGCGTTGCCGGCGCGAGTGGCCGAGCAGCGGGTGCCGCAGGCCCAACCATCCGCGCCTTCAACGAACGCCGCGCCGCAGCAGAAACAGACGCAGAATGTCACACCGGCGACGACGCCGAACGCCGAAGTGGCGATTCTTGTTCCGCCGGCTCCAGTCGTGGCCGCCACAAACCTTGTATTGCTCGGCGCACCTGTGCTGCGCGGGTTTGGTGGCGGGGGAACGGTTGTTGCGGATGCAGCGGCACTCCGTGCGCTGGCAGCCGTGCAATCCGCGGTCGTGGATGCGCTGGTGAAAGCGGCAGGAAGCAGCGACGGACTCGACTCGTTGTTCACCATTTCTGGCGATGAGTTGGGGGGCCTGCCATTGGCCGAGCGGGACTGGCAGGGAATCAACTCGGGGGCTCCACATACCTCGGACACCGTTGACTCGCCTGGGAGGGGACAGACGCAACTCTCCACGATGCTAGTCGATGGCATGAGCCTGCGGCTGGCGTTTGGCGGCACAGGCACGGGACCGATGCGTGGCCGCGACGGATCGATGATTGGGCCGGGATCGAGCGAGGCCACTCTTCGCTTTGTGCAGAGCGGCGCCAGCGATGTGCCTGGAGGGCGCAGCTTTCGCGGGCGCACCGAGATTCAGAGCATGCGTGGCTCGAATACTCTGCGAGGACAGGTCTCTCTGTTCGATCGCCAAAATATTCTGGGTGCGCAGAATCCGTTTTCGCAGTGGGTGCAGCAAACGGCGCCGGGCGGGCCTGCAGAGGTGCCCACGTTCGCGGGGCAGCCCTACACTCCAGGGGATCGGAACCTGCAGTGGGCGCTCAGTCTCGGCGGGCGCGTGCCCCGCAGCCATGTGTTCTGGTTCGCGGCGCTGGATAACAGTGAACGCAACGATCCGGCCGTCTCCACGGTGAAGCATTCTGACAACTTTTTCGCGCAACCATCGAACGACGAGATGCAGGTGCTGAGCGCGCGTTTGCGGCTGAGCGCCGCCGATCCTGTTACCGAGGCTGTGGAAGCGTACACAACGGTGTTGCAATCGCTGGACGGCCTCCTTGGTCCGGCTCCGCGCACCTCGTCTCGTTTGACGGGATTTGGCAGAGTGGACTGGTCGATGGGCGCGCGGCATCGGTTCGCGCTTGAGGGGACTAACACGCAATGGAACGCGTCGGGCGGCGGATACGAACGGTCGTCCGAGAGCAATGGCAGTCACAGCTACGGGTCGAGCGATACCAGCGAGCAATGGCTGCAGGGGCGTTGGGAGACATCGGTGACGCCGAGCCTGGTGGCAGTCACGCAGGGCTCCATTGGACGCCACAATCGGATTATGCCGCCGGAGGCTCCTTCGTCGTATGAACAATCGTTCGACATCAATGCCTGGGGACGAGTTCCGCAAATGGTGGTCGACTCGCGCTACGGCTTCACGATTGGCACCCCGGCGCGCTTCGGGCCCGGCAGCTATCCCGACGAGCATTTGTACAAGGCGCAGGAGCAAGCGGCCTGGATGCACGGGCGCTTGCTGGTGAAGGCTGGCTTCGACCTCAGCCACAACACCGATACAACAAGTTTTCTGCGCAACCAGACCGGGACCTACAACTATGGGAGCGTGGAGAACTTTGCTTCAGACGCGCTGACCTTTGCCACGTTTGGATTGGGTGGCCAACTGAATCCAATGGAGCAACACAACTGCGACCAGACCGGGAAAGTGTGGGTCGACAGGGCTGGAACGCTGCACGGAGTGGGCTATCTGCCGTGTTACTCCAGCTACACGCAGACTCTGGGCCCGACGGACTGGTGGCTCCGCACAAACGATTGGGCCGGTTATACGACCGCGCAGTGGCAACTGAAGAAGCAAGTTTTGTTTTCGTTGGGGATGCGGTGGGAGAGGGAACAGGCTCCGCCGGCGCTGGCGAAACTCGACAATCCTGATTTGCCGCTGACGCAGAAGCTGCCGGGTCTCGGCAACGAATGGGGCCCGCGCGCGAGTCTTGCTGTTGGAACCGGCGACCGGCATGGACCGGTGTTCCGCCTGGGCTACGGCATGTATTTCGGACGCACGCCGAACGCTACACTCGAGACCGCGTTGACGCAAACAGGCTCGCTGAACGGCGATCTGCGTTTCTTCATGCGGCCTATTGACAATTTGAATGCGGGCGGCGCGCCGCCATTTCCATATGTGCTGGCGGGCGAACCGGCGAACGCGGTAAAGCCGGCGGCAGTAGAGTTCGCGCCGGCATTTCACAACGGCGAAGTGCATCAGGCCGTCGCTTCCTTTGAAGAAGCATTGCCGGGTCATCTGCATCTCGATGCGAGCACCGCAGCCGGTCTTGGCCGCCGCCTTCCCGTGACGCTCGATGCCAACATTGATCCCGCAGTGAATCCCAAGACCATCACATATGCAGTGGAAGATGGCAACCAGTCCGGCCCCCTCAAGACCGCGCAGACTACGGTGCCGTTCTATGCGTCGTGGCCATCGACCGATTCGTCCACCGGATTTGCGGGTCGTTTGAATCCCAACTATCAGCAGGTGATGGAAATCTTCAGCCGCGCCAACTCCACCTACGAAGCGGCGATTGTGCGGCTCACGCGGAGCAGCCGCAGCGGCCTCACGCTGCACGCGCGTTATACCTACGCCCACGCGATGGATTGGAACCCGGACGACAGTACCAGTGTCACCGGCCCCAGTGTGCTCGATCCCGCGAATCTGCGTGCGGAGTACGGAACCAGCGATCTCGATGTGCGCCATTCTTTGTCCACCGACGTGTTGTGGGAACCGCGATGGAAGCTGCACGACCTGGCCGGTCACATCGCCAACGGCTGGATGCTTTCGGGCATCGGCGCGTTCCACAGTGGGACGCCCTACAGCATGCGCACGGCGGGTTCACTGGCGAAGGATTTCGACTCGAAGGGTACCGCGATTGTTGCGCTTTCAACAGGGATGAATGGCTACGGTGGTGAGAATCGCGTTTACGGAGTGGGACGCAACACATTCCGCTATCCCGCGACATGGAAGGCGGACCTGCGACTGGCAAAGCACTTCAACCTTGGTGAGATGCGGCAACTGGAACTACTCGCTGAGAGCTTCAATCTTTTCAACCACCAGAATGTTACCGAACTCGAGGCAGTTGGCTACTCCATTGAATCGGGGACAGTAGAGGGAGGCATGCCGCGGCTCAACTTCCTCACAGGGCTCAAGACGGGTCAGACGGAGTTTGGCCAGCCATTGAACGTGAATGCCACTGACTCTTATCGACCGCGGCAGATTCAATTTGGGGTGCGGCTGAAGTTTTGATGGGTGACGAGCGTGCACGACGCGCTGCGTTTAGCGAATAAGCGGTGCAGCGCAGGGGACTTCTGCAGTCTGCTTGCCATCGAGTTGGAAGCAAGTGGCTCCGTTAATGTCTGTGCTGAAGGTGTGAATCTTGGCTGCCTGCAATTCCGAAAGCACTTCGTCGCGAGGATGTCCGTAGCGGTTGTGCAGACCGCAGGAGATGATGGCCCATTGCGGTGCGACGCGCGCAAGAAAGCCGGGCCGCGTGGATGTGACGCTGCCATGATGCCCAACTTTGAGCAGCGTGCTGGCGAGGCCCGGCTCAGCCAGCATTGCCTGCTCGATGGGTGCCTCGGCATCGCCTTCCAGCATGACGGACGTCGCACCATATCCCACATGCAACACGAGCGAATCGTTGTTACCCGGCTCAGCCGCAGGTTCGTAATCCCGCATGGGAGCAAGGACATTGACTTGTGCCGTGCCCAGCGGTAGGGCATCGCCAGCCCGCAGCGTGCGCACGGCGACGTGCAATTGCGCGGCCTCGGCCAACAGCGCATTGTAAGCAGCCACGTGCGGATTGTTGCCTACCCACAGCTCCGTCGGATGGAAGTTTCGCAGGACCGAAGGCAGTCCCCCCATGTGGTCGGAGTGCGCGTGGCTCAGTGCGACGACGTCGAGGTGACGAATGCCGCGCGCCCACAATGCAGGCGAAACTACTTCTTCGCCGATGTCAAACTCTTGCGGAGCCTGGCGGGGTCCGCCGCCAAAGCCGCCGCCATCCACCAGCATCGTTTTGCCATCTGGTGTGATCAGGAGCAGGGAATCGCCCTGTCCTACGTCGATGGCTTCGACGAGTAAAGCATCGTGCGGATGATCGATGAGCCGTGGCAGGATCGCGGCGAATGCTGCAAGCAGGAGTGCCGCCCATGCAGATCGGCGCTGCCAGCGGCCACCGCGGGCTAGCAGGATCGCGGCGGCGAGAAGCGCGTAAAACGCAGCTTGTTGCCAGAGGAGCGGTGCGGGAATGCGGAAATCTCCCAGTGCGAGCGAGCCAAACAATCGCACGAGCCAGACGCCGAAGTGCAGCAACAACGCCACAGCCATTGCGGGTACGGTTGCCGCAGCGGGCCATACGAGAAGAGCCAACAGCGTGAGCAGAGCGGCGGGCATAAGAATCGCGAGCAAGGGAAGAATGAAAACATTGACGGGTAGAGCGAAGACCGTGATGCGGTGGAAATAGATCGCCATGGGAAGCGTCATTGCCAGTTCCACCACACAGGAGACGACGATGAGTTCGATACAGCGAAGTGCGAAACGCAACGCGAAGGGAAAGGCGCGCCATGCGACTCGCGGGGAAATGGCGCGTTGCATTCGAGCCGCAATTAAGCGCAATACAACGCGATATTGAGCAAGGCTCGGAGCGAGCTTGACGTCGATGGCGACTGTGCGCAGGTCGCGGCTGGCGACGAGATAGGGATGAATGGTGCGTGCGAGGAGCGGCGCTGCGATGCCTGCGATAGCGACGACAGCGAGCAGTGTCATCTGCAATCCAGAATCGAACAGGTTGCGCGGACTGACTACAAGCAGGCACAGCGAGGCAAAGCCGATCGTGTTCAGCGGGCTGCGATCGCGATAGACCAGCCGGCCCAGCAGATAGAGAGTCACCATCCACAGTGAACGTTGCACGGGGGTGGCGAAGCCGGTAAACAAAGCGTAGGCGAACGACAACGCAAATGTGCTGAGGGTCGCGGGTACACGCGGCATGCGGAGGCGACGCGCGATCCAGAAGAAGCAGCCGGCCACGATGGCGAGATGGAAGCCTGAAACCACCAGCATGTGAAAGGAGCCGGTGCGCTCAAAGCCCACGCGCAGCGAGTGGGTTAGATAGGTGCGGTCGCCAGTGGTCATTGCGGCCAGCATGATTGCATCGTCCTGGCTGAGGCGAAGCGCCGCAGGCAAGCGACGCATGGCCGCAGGAAGTGACAGAAGGCGCTCACTCGATGCGTGCTGCAATGCGGCAACTCGGCAGGCAAGAAAGCGTCCTGGTGTTTCGCCGATCCGCTCGACGCGCTCGATACCAACCGATGCGGTTACTGTGATGCCTTGATCGAGCAGGTAATCGGCGCGACTCCACACGCCGGGATCGCGATAGACCTCGGGAGGCAGCAAGCGCGCAACGGCACGAATGCGCTCGCCGCAATGAAACGGCATTCCAGCGGAGCCCTGGGGGAAGCGCACTGTGAGACGCACACCGCCCTCCGCGGCAGACTGTTCATCGCTCGTATCGTTAACGACCTCAATGCTGGAGACGCGCAGGTCGATGCGCTGCGAGGGATTCTCGCTTACCACTTCCTCGACGTTCTCAACGGTTTCGCCGCGCAGGGGTCCAGTGTCGATGACGGTGCCTTCAACAGTACGCAACAAGCCGTCGGACAACGCGGCAATCTGTGGCGCAGGTGCCGGATGCGGCTCCATCTGAGCGCACCACGCGCCCAGCAGGCACCACAACAGCGCGAGCGGCAGCCAGAGAACTCGCTGCGCGAGGAAGGCCGCGAGGATGCACAACGTCGCCGTAAGAAGTAGCGCGACCAACACGAGGCTGGGACGCAGCCAGACGAGTTGTGCAAGAACGATGCCCGCAGCGAAAAGCCATGCGGCGTGAAAAAGCGGAATTGTGCTGGTGTGCGGGCTCAGGGCCGCCGGCGCGGAAAGCGCCACTGTGGGCCCGATGCTCTTCGGTTGCGAGGACATTCAACTTGCCAGGAGCTACGGAGGCAAGCCTATCAGGCGCGTCGCAGTTCCACCACCGTCTCAAGGTGGTGGGTCTGCGGAAACAGATCGGCCAGCGTAACGGAATGAATCGCGTAGTGGCTCGCAATAAGGGCGCGCAGGTCGCGCGCCAGCGTTGCCGGGTCGCAGGAAACGTAGACGATTTCAGCAGGTGCAATCGCAGCAAGCTCTGTGGTCACGTCAGCGCCAAGGCCGGCGCGGGGCGGATCGACGACGATCAGGTCGGGACGGCTGGTGCGATTGCGACGCAAGAAATCGAGTGTGGCGGAACGCACGGCGGTTCCGGAAGTTGCTTCGAGGTTGGCCTGCAAGGCCGCAATTGAAGTGGGTGCGGATTCGACGGCCAGCACGGACTCAAAGCTGGCGGCGAGTTGGCGCGCGAACAGGCCGACGCCCGCGAACAAATCCCATGCGAGTTTGCCTCTGCGGTTCGAAGTTACGCGCTCAACCAGCGCGCCCACCAGGAAACGGTTCACCTGGAAGAAGGCGCCATGATCCACGCGGTAGTCGAAGCCCGCCGCAGCATACGCGAGCGAAGTGTCGCCGGAGCGAGCGAAGGTGCGCTGGGGTTGTCCGTTGCGCCCTTCGACGACGAGTTCGATACCTCGCAGAGCCGGGTTGCGATTCCGCAACGCTTCGGCAATGTCGTCAAGCCGAATCTTCAAGGGGGCTGTGAGAAAGACGGTCATGAGCAACGCAGATTCGTCGGCATTGCAAAAGAGAGTGAGTTCGTTGGGGCGCAGTGTTGGCGCGAGGGTGCGGCGTATCTCTGCGAACGCCTTTGCCGCTTCAATCAATAGCGGAGCGGCGATCGGGCACTCCGCAATAGGGATGACGGCACGCGAGCGTCGCCCGCGGTAACCGGGATTGCCAGCCGCATCGAAGGCCATGCGAATGCGATTGCGGTAGCTCCATGGCTCACCCGCGAGCACGTCAATCTCTTCGGGCGCATGCGCACCGCCACGCTCCAACGTTTCGCGCAAAATGGCATGCTTGAAGCGGAGCTGTGTTGCGTAGCCGGTGTGCTGATAGCTGCAGCCGCCGCACACGCCAAAATGCCGGCATCTCGGTTCTATGCGTTCCGGAGCGGCCGTTACAATTTGTTCGGCTTCCGCGGTCGCATAGCCGCGCTTGTCTTCAACGACGCGAATGTGCGCCTGCTCGCCGGGCAATGTGAGCGGCACAAATACGGCTTTGCCTTCGACACGCGCGAGAAATGCGCCGCCGTAGACTGGCTTCTCAATCTGCACGAGCTGTGTGGAGGGCTGAGTCATTGCTGGCTCATGTAGAAGAGGCTGAGGCGCGGTAAGCCGTAGTTTACGAGCAACTGCTTGTGAACAAATTGTTCCTTTACTTGGCGCAATTGAACCACACCCATGCGGCTGCGGTAGGGTGCTAATTCTCGGTCGGCGTGCTCATCGAGCTTTACGAGCAGTTCGACTGGAGCGGCAGATTTTATTGCGTCAAAGAGCTTACTTTCGAGAATGGTTAACTCGCGTTCGAGCTGTTCCAAATCATGCGAGGAGGAATCCTCATGACAGCCATTCCGAAGTTTCGCCGCCAAATCTCGCAGGCGCGCAGCAATCGTAGAGCAGGCCTGCGCGGCGATTGCCGAATTGACCAATGCATCTGCCGCGGTTTCAAGATGCGCTGCCACGCGTTCATGTTCGAATCCAGAAGGACGACTTTCGGTGGCCGGTGGCGAGGCACCTGCAGAGGCTTCGCGCAATTCCTCGGATGCCTGCATCACGGCCTGGGCGCACCACGCAAGTCCATTGATGCGGCGCATGCGCCCGCGCTGTTGTCGCGCTTCATATTTGTCGAAGGCCGTGTCGATGCCGCGCAGCACTGCATCGAGCGGGATGCCCGCGTCGCGCCAGGTCTCAATCAGCGCCCAGTCAAGTGTGGAAAGCAGCAGCAACGCACCGCGTCGCTGCTGAAAGCGGTCTTCGATTTCCGTGAAATAGTTGAAGTAGTTGCGCACGGCATGCGCCTCAGTGCGCCCGGCCGCGAGGCTTGACGGCGCGATTGCGCTCGAAGAGAATGCGCAGGCCATCGAGCGTGAGCAGATCGTCGATCTGCTTGATGTAGCGCGAATCCGCAGCGATCATGCGCGCCAGTCCGCCGGTGGCGACGACTTGCGGCTGCTCGCCGAGTTCGCCAAAAATGCGCTCCAGCAGTCCGTCCACCAATCCAATGTAGCCGTAGTAAAGACCGCTCTGCAGATGAGTGACGGTGTTGGTGCCGATGACCTTCGCTGGCCGCTTGATGTCAACGCGGCTGAGTCGCGCCGCGCGAGAAAACAGAGCGTCAGCGCTGAGGCCGAGGCCGGGAGCGATGGCTCCGCCCAGGTATTCGCCGCGTGCCGAGATCACTTCAAACTTGGTGGCCGTGCCAAAATCCACCACGATGCAGGGGCCGCCGTACTTCTCAAACGCCGCGATGCAATCGGCAAGGCGATCCGCGCCCAGTTCTGTTGGATTGTCGACAAGCACCGGCATGCCGGTCTTGATGCCCGGCTCGACGAAGAGCGGCTCCACTTGAAAATAGGTTTCGCAGACCTGGCGCAGTGTTGATTCGACCGGCGGCACGACCGAAGAAATGATGATGTGCGTGACCTGTTTCGGCGACATACCGTGCATTTCGAATAGGTTCACGAAGAACACGCCGTACTCATCCACGGTCTGGGTGCGATGCGTGGTGACGCGCCAATGCGCTGCGAGTTTCACCGGGTCGACTTCGAGGTCGTAGAGGCCCAGCACCGTATTTGTGTTGCCTACATCGAGAGCCAGAAGCATGGTCGTCAACCTGTCTTTGCGGCGCGCACACCGCCGGATCGCACCGTAACTAAGCCGTTCGCAGTCTGCACCTGCAGGAATCCGTTTTCGTTGAGTCCCGCAGAAACGCCCACGCATTCCTGCGGGCCGTGTACTTCGACATTGCGCCCGCGCACCCAGGTGGAGGCAGCTTCGATGCGCGCGGGAATCGCCTTGCTGGCGTCGGAATCGAGCAGCATTTGGGACTCGCGCTCCAGCGATTTTAGCAGGGCCACGAGCAGAGCTTGGCGGTTGATAGTACGACCCGAAGCGAGATCGAGCGACGTAGCCGGGGTGGCGAGAGTTGAGTCGAAGCTGCGTTGATGCACATTGATGCCGATACCGACGACGGCAAAGGCCAAGGCCGTGCCGTCTGTTTTGGACTCGACGAGAATGCCGCCGGTTTTTTGGTCGCCGAGAAGCAAATCGTTGGGCCAGCGCAGGTCCGCCGTCAGCCCGCTCGCCGTGTGGATCGCTTCAGCCGCCGCAAGCCCGGCAGCGAGCGGCAAGAGCGGAAGCCTTCCGGCAGGCAGCGCGAGCCGCAGCAGAACACTCAGATAGAGTCCCTGGCCGGCATCGGACTGCCAGCGATGATCGCCGCGTCCGCGGCCTGCACTTTGCGCGTCAGCGAAGTAGACCGAACCATGCGGTGCACCGGCGCGACCCGCATCAAGCGCGTCGGAATTGGTGGATCCGGTGAGAGCGGAAAAGTGCAGCTTGCTCTGGAAGAGGGTGCCGACCAGCGCGGCCTCGAGCGCGGCCAGGTCGTACACGGTCAGGCCGGCTCCGCAACAATGCTCATCGAAATGTCCGCGGCCTTGGCGGAGTGGGTGAGCGCGCCCACGCTGATGAAGTCCACGCCGGTTTCAGCGTACGCGCGGATGTTCTCAAGCACGATGCCGCCGGACGTCTCGATGGGGATCCAGCGCTTTTCTTCGCGAATTCGGTCGACGGAGATTTTGACCTGCGCGGGCGACATGTTATCGAGCAGGATGGCCTCTGCGCCAAACTCGAGCGCCTCTTCCAAGTCCTGCGGAGTGCGTACTTCGATCTGCACGCGCTGGCCCTTCTGGCGGCGTTGCAGGGCGTTAGTCAGCGCGGCGCGAATGCCGCCGCCGAGGGAGATATGGTTGTTCTTGATGAGGATGCCGGAGGATAGATCGAGGCGGTGATTGGTGCCTCCGCCGCAGAGTACTGCGTATTTCTCAAGCGCACGCATGCCGGGAACGGTCTTACGGGTGTCGAGCACGCGGGCCTTGGTGCCCTGGATGGCGTCGACATAGCTGCGCGTAAGTGTGGCGATGCCGCTGAGGTGCTGCATCAGATTCAGGATGACGCGCTCGCAGCTAAGCAGCACGCGCGCGTTATGGCGAATTACGGCCAATACCTGGCCGCCGTGGACTCGCACACCGTCGAAAATTTCGGGGTGACTGACGACTTCAAAGCGGTTGTGTGCCTGCGGGCGCTGATCGAGCCGCGCAAAAATCTCAAGCAACCGCGGTATGGCGCCCAGGCCCGCCACCACCATTTCCTGCCGCGCCAGAATGGAGCCGGTGGCGCGCAGGCCGGTATCGATCGTCACGCTGGTTGTGGCATCGCTGGCGGCCTTGTCTTCGACAAGAGCCTGCTCCAGCAATGTATCAATGCGGCTGCTCTTCCAATCCATGCGTCTACTTTCTTTCGCGTTTACGAACTTGTCTGGCGTTTCCTTTGCCGAAGAAAGTTATAAATAACTTTCTTTACGCTGTCATCTGTTTCATCTGCAAGGGTACGGAAGATTGTGCCATCGCGCCAATGAATCTCGAGTGCGTATCTTTGCTCATTCCCCGCAATCGACTCGGCGAGCTTTTGCCAGGGGCTTTGCTTGCCCTTCTTCCACCGATCGAGCAAATGAATGTCGCCTAAATCGGTATACCAGATCAGCGAGACAATATTATGGGCATCGCGTACGATCAACCGGTAATTGGTCAGAAGCAGGAAATGCGACAGGTTTCCTGCCTGCCAGCGGGTTCCGGAAAGATCAATCAGGGCGACGGCGCGTTCCGTGCCTTCGAGGATCTCGGAGAGGATGCGATCGGCCTGCGCGGGGAAGCGCGGGGCCACGTAGCAGCCGCGCGCTCCGCCGAAGAAGACGGGGGGCAGCTCTTCCTTGACGGCGGCCGCAACGGGGGCGCTTTCGAAGGCCGGCAGTTCTTCCTCTTCTTCCTCGTCGCAATGCTCCCAAAGCTCGCGATAGGCGACCTGAATGCTCTTGAATTGCTCTTCGGCGCGGAGGCGCCGAGCCGGGTCGTTTTCAAATTGATCGGGATGCCATCGCTTGGCTGCGGCGCGAAACGCCTTGCGCAAGACGGAGCGCGAGGGCGCATCCTGGCCGAGACCGAGGGTCCGGGCATTTCGCAGACATTGTGCGCAGGCGCAGGCCATGGAAGGAGTTTACCCGGGGGGCAGCGCGTCGAGGTCGCCGCGCAGCTTGTCCCGCAACTTCCGGTTTTCATCCACCTGCTTTTTCAGGCCTTCGACGACATGCGCGGGAGCTTTGCCTGTGAATCCCGGATTGTTCAACTGCCTTTCCCCGTTAGCGATGTCCTTATCGAGCTTGACCAGTTCCTTGGTCATGCGCTCGCGATCGGCGGCGACGTCGATTTTCTGTTCGTACTCGACGAAGATGTCGAAATCGCCGAAGGCTTGCCAGGCGAGGTTGGCGAATTTGCCACCGGGCTCGCGATCCGCGGGATCAACGAATTCAAGTTCGCTGACGCGGGCCAGCTTCTGTATGATCTCAGTCTGTCCTTCAAGCATTGTGGAGGACATTTCATTCGAGGCGATTTTCACCGGCAAGAACAATTTCTCTTCGGCGTTGATCTCTTTTCTTCGCGCGCGAATTGCGGGGATCACAAGCTGCAGATGCTGCATGGCGATCACTGCGCTCACGTGTTCGCGCGCTGCGGCTTCGGAGTATTGCGGATATGCGGTCAAGGCGATCGACTTCGCCGGCGTGTTGCCGTCATAGACTGCGTGCCACAACTCTTCGGTCAGGAAGGGCATGAAGGGCGACAGCAGCCGCAGCGCTGCTTCAAACGTAGAAACCAGCGTAGTGAGCGCGGACTTCGTCTTCTCCTTGTCGGCGGACTCGGCAAAATCCAGGCGCAGCTTGACGATTTCGAGATACCAATCGCAGAAGCTGCCCCAGAAGAACTGGTAGATCATGTTGGCCGCATCGTCAAAGCGGTAGTCTTCGAGCGATTTGTTCACCTTGGCTGCGGTCGCGTGCAACTCGGCCACAATCCAGCGGGCTTCGAGCGGAGCTCTCTCGTCGACCACGGGCATCGCGCCCAGCGCGGCTTTATCGACCGTAATGCCGATCTCGGCGGCCCGGTCCACATTCATGAAGATGAAGCGGGCGGCGTTCCAGATCTTGTTGGCGAAGGCGCGGTAGCCCTCGGTGCGCGCGATATTGAACGCGATATCGGTGCCGGGTGAAGCCATCGAGGCCAGCGTAAAGCGCACCGCGTCGGTCCCATACTGCTTGACGATTTCGATGGGGTCGACGACGTTGCCCTTGGTCTTCGACATCTTCTCGCGGTTGGCGTCGCGCACCAGCGCGTGGATGTAAACCTCGCGGAAGGGAACGGAATCCTTCAAACTGCGCGGGCTTCCGTCGCGCAAGGGCACGTCCTGGGCGAACCAGCAGCCCATCATGATCATTCGCGCAACCCAGAAGAAGAGGATGTCGAAGCCGGTGACGAGCAGGCTGGTGGGATAGAAGGTGTCGAAGTCGAGCCGGTTTTCCGGCGTAATGTTGGGCCAGCCGAAGACCGAAACCGGCAACAGGCCCGAGGAGAACCAGGTGTCGAGCACGTCGGTCGATTGCGTGATCTTATCGGATCCGCAGTGCGCGCAGGCGGTCGGATCCTGCCGTGCCACGGTGGTCTTGTGGCACGTGCCGCACTCCCATGCGGGGATGCGATGGCCCCACCAGAGCTGGCGCGAGATGCACCAGTCGTGGATGTTCTCCATCCAGTTGAGGTAGGTCTTCTGATACATCTCCGGCGTGAACCGAATGTGCCCGTCTTTCACCGCAGCGATGGCTTTGTCGGCCAGGGGTTGAATCTTGATGAACCACTGCAGCGAGAGACGTGGCTCGACCACAGTCTTGCAGCGGTCGCAGTGGCCCACGTTGTGCACATGGTCCTTGATGCCGGCGAGTAGTCCCAGTTCCTCAAGGTCCGCGACGATTTTCTTGCGAGCTACATAGCGGTCGAGGCCCGCGTAGACGCCGCCCTCGGCGTTGATGTGTGCGGTGTCGTCCATGATGTTGATGGACGGCAGATGGTGCCGCTGGCCCAGCGTGAAGTCGTTGGGATCGTGCGCAGGGGTCACCTTGACGGCGCCAGTGCCGAAGTCGCGGCTCACCCACTCGTCGAGAATGATGGGGATTTCACGACCGACAAGCGGCAGTCCCAGCTTTTTGCCGTGCAGGTGCAAGTAGCGCTCATCCTCGGGATGTATGGCCACGGCCACGTCGCCCAGCATCGTCTCGGGGCGCGTTGTCGCGATGGTCAAGTACTCGCCGGTCTCGCGGCCGTCATCGCTGTGGACGGGGTAGCGAATCTCCCAGAGGTGGCCCTTGTGTTCGTCATAGACCACTTCGAGGTCGCTGATGGCGGTCTGGCAGCGGGGGCACCAGTTCACAATGTAGGCGCCGCGATAGATCAGGTCTTGTTCGTAGAGCTTGACGAAGGCTTCGCGCACGGCGACGGAGAGCCGCTCGTCCATGGTGAAGTATTCGCGTTGCCAATCGACTGAGGCGCCGAGGCGCTTCATCTGGCCTAGGATGGCGCCGCCATAGTGCCGCCGCCACTCCCACACCCGCTCCACAAAGGCTTCGCGGCCCATTTGCTGGCGAGTCGTTCCTTCGCTCACAATTTGCCGTTCGACCAGCATCTGCGTGGCAATGCCCGCATGATCGGTGCCGGGAATCCAGAGCACGCGGCCGCCGCACATTCTGCGCCAGCGGATGAGGATGTCGCTCTCGGTGTGCTCGAACATATGCCCCATGTGGAGGTTGCCAGTGACATTGGGCGGGGGCAGCAGGATCGTGAAGGGAAGCTGGCCGTCTTCTTTCGAGTCGGAGGTGGGCTTAGGCTGGGCGAAAAGATTCTCGCGCACCCAGTATTCGGCCCAGTGATCTTCAATGGCAGTGGGGTCGTACGCTTTGGGCAGGTCGTGAGGCATGGGGGGTCGATTCAGAGCCCCGTCATCTCAGGTAAAACCCCAATTCCACAGCGGGTTTCAAGCGAGGGGGATCACTCCCAACTTTAGCAGATGAGACGCGCCGGGATTGGGGGCGCCCGCCATCCGCGAGCACTCAGGGCTGGCGCGCGCGTCGCACGGGGCGCCGCATATCTTTGACTGAGAAACCGATCGGAACGTCCCAAAGATGACCATCCGGCTCGGTGCGGGAGATGTGCGAGAGGCGGATCACTTGTTTGCCTTCCAGTGGCAGGTCGCGGGTGACGGCCAGATTGGTTTTCAGCTCTTCGGAGTACCAGATCTCCCGCGTCGTCACCATCTCGCGATCGTTTCCCGCGGCTCCCGCGCGGGTCGACATGGACTCTCGGGTGCCGACCACCGGGATGCCCTCGATGGAGTCCGCACCCAGGGACTCGCGCCGGAGCGTCTTGTTTCCCTGGTCGTAGTCTCCTTCCGGCGTCTCCAGAAACGAGGTTTGCGGCGTGTAGTCCGAGAGGATGCACTGAAAGGTTCTCCCATTGCAATGCAGTTGCGTTCTTGTCACCGGGTCCATCATGTGGATTTCATACAACGGAGACGAATCTTTGGTCCCCGCTGGGACGAACCTGTGCCGTTCCCGGTAGATTCGGCCCCGGCTGTCCCGGGCGAGAAAGGCATCCAGGTGCATGGTCACATTTGTGCCGTCGGCCTGGGTTCGCGTCCAGTCGATTGTGTCTTTGGCGGAGAAGGGCTCGTCGGGTATTGCCAAAACCTCAACTCCGGAGACCCTCGTGTGAGTGCTGCCGTCGGGACCTCGGGAGGGCTCCTGGCTCAAACCAGGAGCCGTCAACAGCGCAAAACCTGCCGCCAGCCAAACTGCGGAGCGCCTCATGCTTTTTCCTTAGGGAGTACGAAAAAAGAGTAACACGCAAACAGGCGCCGCCTCCGAATGCAGGCGAAGGTGGCCCCTGGTGCTAATTGATTCTGATTTTGTCGTTTTCCCCGAAATCCTGAAACGGGTTAAGCTTGCTTTCTGCCCTGAGACTGCCAGCCCTCAGCGCCCTGCTTCCGCTCCTTGCTTGCCGCGCAGCAGTTCGGTCACGTCTTCCACGCAGTCGGTCAGGATGTTGATTTTGCGCGCAAGCGCCTGAATCTCCGTCTCGGCGCGGCGATTCACGTCAAAGTCGAGTTCGCTACGGAGACGGTCTTTGGTGTCCTGGCGGTTCTGGCTCATCATGATGACCGGCGCCTGGATGGCCGCGAGCATGGATAGAAACAGATTCAGAAGGATGAACGGATACGGATCCCACGCGCGGCCTTGGAGCAGCAGGTTGACGGCTGTATAGCCCACTAGAATCACGGCGAAAAGAATGATGAAGTTCCACGACCCGCCAAATCGTGCCACGGCATCGGCGATCTTTTCGCCGAAGGTTTCCTCGGCATCGATGACCACGTTGGGATTGCGGCTGGCGCGGAGCTGGACCAAGCGCTGCGAGGCGTGGAACTGACGCCCCAGCACGGTCAGCATATCCAGGCCGGCCATCGGCTTCTTCTGCACCAGGATCGAAATATCTTCGCGGTCAATCTCGAGGCACTGGGTCTCTTCACTCGCGACGGCGTTGGCCTGGTGCGGTGTTTCGTCCAGCATTGAGGCGAACCCGAACAGACCGCCATGGCCCGGCTCGTCGATCAATACTTCCTGCTGGTCTTCATCCACCATGGTGACGCGCACCGCGCCAGACATCAGGATGTAGGCGTTCTTGGGCGGATCGCCGATCTTGAATATGCGCTCGCGCGGAGCGAACTGCCGCCGTTCAACGTGCGTTGCCAGCACCGCCAACTCGTCGTCATCGAGCAACTCGAACAAGGCGACATGTTTCAACTCTTCGGGATTGCAGGCCATCCTTCATCTCGCTTTCTCAAAATGTTCCTGGGTCGATCTCTTGCGAACAGAAGATAGCAGAGACGGGGTGGTGGAAAGACGAAAATGCGAAAAAAGTCCGCGGCCAATGGTTTGATATTGTCGCGAACAACACAAAGGCCGCGATCCAGTGGGGAGCGCGGCCTATTGCATCGAGCGGTAGATCGGGTAGAACTTTAGAACGGGTTCAGCTTACCAAGGCCCTTTTTCTTTTTCTTCTTGCTTGAGGATTCGTCGCCCAAATCCGCCTTGGGACCCTTCTTCTTGGCTTCGGCGTCGGTGGCGGGGGCAGCAGGAGTCTGGCCTGGCTTGATGTCATTGACCTGTTCGGGCGCGGGAGCGGGAGCTTCTGCCACGGGAACCGCGGTATTGGTGGGGCCCACCGGCTTGACGACGGCATTGGGATCAGCCGCTGCGGAGCCCGACGGCGCATTCACAACCTCCACGCCAATGCCGCTTCCAGCGTCGGGTGCCGTCATTTGTGGCGCCGCTGATGGAACGTCGGTGCGCGGCGGCTCGTTGGCGCCGGTAGGCGTGACGCCCGCTGCCGCGGCGGCGGGCTTGCCGGCACTGATGGCCTCGTTGAACATGGCCAGACCCTGCTTGTTCACATCGGGTGCGACCGTGCGCTTGGGATCGTCGAGGCTCGGGTCACCCACGTGGACCGCTTCAACGACGGTCGGGCCGTGCTTAATGATGTCCAAGGTTCTGTCAGTAAAGCGCAAGGGCTGGCGGCTGCGCTCTTCTGCGTCATTTTCTGCGATGGCGGCCTGAGTCGGCTCGGGAACCGGGCGATTCATGGCGATGAGCCGATCGCGCGCATCCTCCACGTGAGGCGCCATGGGATAGCGGGTGATGACCTTGGAATAGGCGGCGGCGGCGCGGTCCATATACATCGCACGCATCCGTTCTTTGATGGCGCCGTTCAGCCCGGGAGTCTGTGCAATGCGACGGGCTTCGCCGGCATAGGCGTCGCCAATGCCCAGCAGTGCCTGATCGCTCTTGGAGTAGAGCGGATAGGTATCGGTCACGGTGTCGAGGCGGGCAATGGCGGCGGAGAAGTTTTCGCGGGTCTCATAGAAGAGGCCAATCTGCGTCTCCCGCTCTGCCAGCACTTCCTGCACCTCGCGCAGTTTCTGCTTAGCCCGGGGAATCAGGGACGAGTCAGGAAACTGGTTGATCATGACACGATATTCTTCCTCGGCATGCTGGGCGTTGGTGAAGTCGCGATCAGGCTTCTCCATCTGCTGGTAGTAGATGTCGCCCACCTTCATCTGTGCTTCGGCAGCTTCAGGGGCATTGGGGAAGAAGGTGATGAAGTCCTTGTATTCGGCTTCAGCCTGCGTCAGTGCCGCTGAGCCGCCCTCTTTAAACCAGGTATCGCCCACGGCCAGCTTGGCGCGCATCCGGAATTCGGAGTCGGGATAGGTGTTCAACAGGGTCTGCAGGGTGAGGCGGGCTACGTCGTAGCGGCCCTTCTTCATCGAAGTCATGGCCTTGTCAAACAGCACCTTGTCGGGCTGCTTCGAGTTCACATTGGCCAGAGGATTGGCACTCAGATCTTCATTCTTCTTGTGCTTGGGCTGCTTTACCTTGGCCTGAGCCACCACCGCTGTGAGCATCAATGCGGCCAACGCCGCCGTCGCAATCTTCCGGGAAAACCGCTTCATACCACCTCATTTGAACTCGCACCCTGTCACCGGGCGCTTGCCCTGCCGCAGAATTCTCTGGGGAAACCTACGCGCCTGCCGCATTGCGGGCTTGCGCCAGCAGCGCCTGTGCATCCCGTTCGGGGTGTCCTGCGCCAAAGACAGCATTCCCTGCCACCAGCAGCTCCGCTCCTGCTTGGACGACCTGAGCCACCGTGTCGTGAGCGACGCCGCCGTCCACTTCGATTCTAAATGCCAACCCCAGTTCCTGGCGTAACTGGACCAGCCGCCGGATCTTGTCGAGCGAAGAGGGGATAAAGCTCTGTCCGCCAAAGCCCGGGTTCACGCTCATGATTAAGACGTGGTGCACCATGGGCAGAATGTCGATCAGCAAGTCAACCCGGGTTGCCGGGTTGAGCACAACCCCCGGTTTCATGCCATGGTCGGCGATATGCGAGAGCGAACGGTGCAGGTGCCGGCACGCCTCGTAGTGCACGCTCACCCAGTCGGCCCCGGCATCGGCAAACGCCGGAATGAACTCGTCGGGATTCTCGATCATCAGGTGGCAGTCGAGGGGCAGCTTGGTGGCCTTGCGCAGGCTCTTCACCACCGGCGGACCGATGGTGATATTGGGCACGAAATGCCCATCCATAATGTCGACGTGGATGACAGTGCCGCCACCCCGCTCGGCGGCGGCGACTTCGTCCGCAAGATGTGCAAAATCAGCGGAAAGGATCGATGGCAGAAGTTCAATCATTCTGTGACGGAAGCAGCTCAACCATGGTGCAATTGGCTCGGGTTTCCTACCCGGCCAGTGTATCAGCCAATGGCTGCAGCTGCCTCCGGAATGCTTCGGCTATGGGAGCGGAATCAGCCCGAGTGCAACTTGCCGATTCGTCGTGTGGTTCCCAGTGCGGGAACGCTCGAGGTTTTCGATTTTTTCCGCGATCTCGGCCGCGTCGCCGGGGCGACCGGTTTGCTCGAGGAGAGTCTTATACTGCTGCAGCGCAGCGACATAGGTGGGATGTCCCCAGCCCAATTGAGTGCCAAGCTCCTGAATCCCGCGGCTCATCGGCTCAGTCGCCAGTGGCGCGTTGCCGCTCTTCCACTGCGCGTAGCCGAGCAGAAAGTCCAGCATACCCACGGGAACACTGCTGTCGGTGTAGTGCTTGTGCGCAAGCTCCAAGGCGCGCGTCAAATCTGGAATTGCCGTCGCGCATTCACTCCGCGCGCAGCGAATCAGCGCCAGGTTTTCGAGTGCCGCCATCTTCTCTTCTGGAGTCGCAGTGAATGACCCTGGTGCGTCGGAATGCGCGGGAGCGAGCAGGCTCACGGCTATCTCCGCATTCGTTTCCGCCAGGCCCAGGTCCTTCTTGCCAAAATCCATCGCTGCCAAGTGGGCATAGCTGGTTCCAATCGCGCCTTTATCGCCCGTATCCTGACGGATGGTCAGCGCTCGCTCTTCCAGCGGCTCCGCCTTCGCCGAGCGCCCCGTCTCCACATACAGCGTTCCCAAGTGATCGAGAGCGTCGGACAGCAGCGCGCGGTCACCGGACTTTAGTAGTGCAATGGATTTGCGATACGCCTTCTCTGCTTCGTCGTAGCGTGTGGCGTCCTGGCAAAGCACGGCGAGACTCAGCCACGCCCGACCATCGGCGCTGCCCGGCGCATCGGCCACGATGGCTTCCTGCGTGCGAATCCGGGCGTCGTACGGACTGGTGCCTGTTTGTGCCGCTGCGAAAGCTGCCGCCGCTATCAGAAGTGCAACTGTACAACCGCTCGCGATGCGCATTGAAATGTACCTCCCTTTGTTGTTGCCGAGAGTACGCACGCGCGCGATCCTTTACCCACGACCACGGGGCCAATCGAGAATTGTCGTGACCAATCGTTTACCTGACGGGGTGAATCGTAATGCCCGCATGGGGTGCGTCAAATCCGCGGGTTTCAATCGTCGCGCATGCTCTATAAACGAGGTAGAGGGGAAGGCGATGCTTTTCAGTGAGCCGGCGATGCCGGCGGTAGCGCAATTTTCGCCGCTGCCCGTGCGACGCCAATATCTGCGGCAACTCGGCTTGGCGCTTCTCTGCTGGGCTTGCATCGTTGTGCTCGAAAGCAGCCAGGTGCTTGTGGCCGATGCCGCACACGGGTATGTGCTTCCCCCTTTGCACTACGTCGCGTGGGCCGCTTTCAACTGGTATGCGCTGGCGCTGTTGACACCCTTGATTTACCTTCTCGGCCGCCGCTATCCGATCGTCGGATCCAGGTGGGCCATTCATCTCATTCTGCCTCACCTCCTGGTCTGCTTCGGTTGCCTTGGCGCGCAGGCTGTTGCGCGCGGTGTCGCGGGATGGCTTTACACCCTCACCCATGAATCGGAAGCATCTCCTTTTCAACTGGCGGCCGAGTGGATCGACCGACGCGGTTCGGTGGCATTTCTTGCATATTGGATCATCGTCATCGTCGCGGGATTTGCGCACATGCGCGAAGAGGCACGCCAGCGCGAACTGCGGCAGGCGCAACTGGAGTCGCGTCTCGCCTCGGCTGAATTGGAAAAGCTGCGCATGCAGATTCAGCCGCACTTCCTCTTCAATACTTTGCAGGCCGCCATCACGCTGGTGCAGGAGAATCCAGCCGCGGCTGAAGATGTTCTTTTACGCCTTAGTCAATTGCTGCGCATCTCGTTCGATCAGATGGAGACGAACGAAATCACCCTGGCCCGCGAACTGGAATTCCTCGATCTCTACACCGGGATTCAAAGACGCCGCTTCGGCGACCGCCTTAGAGTGGAGATTCACGCGGACGAGAACACTTTGCAGTTACTGGTGCCGCCGCTCATCCTGCAGCCGCTGGTCGAGAATGCGATCCATCACGGCATCGGCAAGCACAAAGGAGACGATCTGGTTGAAGTCTTTGCCCGGATCGAAGGCGGCGGCCTCCAGATCGAGGTGTGGAACAGCAATAGCGTGGTGGAAGGGGACAGCGAGCGTGTTTTTAAGCATGGCGTAGGACTGCGCAATACCCGCGCCCGCCTGGAGCACCTTTACGGCCCCGGCGCCTCTCTGCATTTCCGATCGCTCGCCCGCGGCGGCGCCGCGGTATTGATTCGAATCCCACTCAATGTGCACACTTCCCCAGCCCCGCAGCCCGGGGTGCAATACGTCGCATGACACTCCGTGTGCTTATCGTCGACGACGAACCGCTGGCTCGCACCGCGCTGGTACGCCTGCTTAAACGGGAGCGCGACATTCAGGTCCTGGGTCAATGCGGCGATGGGGAATCGGCGGTGGAAACTATTCGCGCGTCACAGCCCGACCTGGTCTTCCTCGACATTCAAATGCCGGAGATGGACGGCTTTCAAGTTGTGGAAGCAATTGGGGTGGAGCAGATGCCGGTAACAGTCTTCGTTACCGCGTTTGATCGATACGCCATTCGCGCCTTCGACGCTAATGCCGTTGACTACCTGCTCAAGCCGTTCGAGCCGGAGCGCTTTGATCGCGCATTGGCCCGTGCCCGCGACCGCTGCTTCGGCCGCCAGGACAAAGACTCGGCGCAGCGTCTCTTCTCGTTGCTCAACAGCCGTCTGCAATCGGACTATGCACAACGCATCGCGGTGGCGAGTGGTGGCCGCATCGTGTTTGTCTCAGTCGCTGACATTGACTGGATCGAGGCGGAAGGCAACTACGCGCGCCTTCATGCTGCACGGCAGATTTACGATGTGCGCGAAACTCTGCAGGCGCTGATGGAAAAACTCGACCCGCGCGAATTTATCCGGATTCACCGTTCCACCATCGTTCACGCAAAGCGCATTCGCGAGGTGCAGCCGTGGTTTCATGGCAGCCACATTGTGGTGCTGCACTCGGGGGAACAACTGCGCATGTCGCGTTATCAGCGCGATGCGGTGGAGCGCCTGCTGGGCAAGCGCATCTAGCGCCGATTTGCAAGACCGTCCGACAAGGAGATTCTTGAGCGGAGTCCGACAGTGCTCCCGCCGATAGAAGCCGCCGCGACCGCGTTGCCTAGGTGAACATGTGGAGGGACACGCGCTGCCGTTGCCGCTTGCCCGGATTCTCCAGTCGCGCAAGCAGAATCCGGCTGCGCGCCCGCATCGCCGGTGTGCCGGAGCGGCCCGCTATTAGCAGCAGATCTACCACTTCACGCAAGGAAGCTGGATCCTGGCGCGCCAGGTCGGCGAGACCGTGCAGAGCGGCCGTCTTGACCACCGAACTCTTGTCATCGAGAAAAGATTCGAGCGCAGCTTTTGCACGCCTGCATTGCGCCAGATTCAGTTTCATTCGAGGAATGGTCAACGCCAGGTTCCACCGCACGCGCTTGTCGAGTGTCTCCATCAGAAGGCCCAGCAGCGCGTCCTTCCAGGGATCGAGCTTGGAGGGCCGGTCGCGTGTCAGGCGTTCCAGCGCGTCGGCTGCACCACTAGCGACAAAAGGGTCGGGATCCCAGAGACACTCCACCAGATGGGGCAACTTGCGCGGCTGGCCATCGACAAGCTCCACCACTTGCCAGACACACTCCTTGCTCCAGCGGCACCCGGAGGTGAGGATTGCGCGAATGGATTTCGTCGTGGGCATGATTGCGTCGCTATTGTCTCACCGGCCCATTTTATGACTGCTCAAGGGCGGGCGCGTTGAAGGTTTTTGCGGCGATGCGCCCTACGCTGCGCAGCATCGATCGCAAGGGCCAGTGGCCTTCGGCATCAGGCAAGCAAATTTCGCCGACGCGGCGCACTTCCGGACGGTAGAACCAGCGCTTGAGCAGGGCAAGATGCCCTTGTCGCTCTACTGCAGTTGCGGCGCCGCTGGGCTTCGCAAGTTCGGCGAGCACCGCTTCCATGCGCGCTTCGAGAACGGTGCGCGGGGCTTTCGCGGGCACGTTTTCGGCGAGATTCGTCGCTAGTGGCGCGTCGGGAAGCGTTTCCGGGATCGGTTCAAGTGCTACAGGCTGCGCAAACAACGAACTAGACCCTGATTTTTCGTTTTGAATACGCATGCCCAGCGTCGAGAATCCAACAGGCCCGCGCAAGCGGCCTTGCTCGAAGAGAAACATGGCTACCTCATCGGGGTTTGCAGAGGCTTGAAATATGACGGCACGCAGTTGGCTCATGGGCCGTACTAATTCCGGCGCCAGCGCCCGTACGCCTTCCACCTTCTGCACCTGCGCATGCAGCGCCGCAGCGGATTCAAATTCCAGATCGGCGGATGCCTTGTCGCGTTCGGCGCGCAGCACGACGAGTTTGCTTTCGCCGCGCGTTGCAAGAAAACCCTCGACGGCGGCAGACTCTTCCGCGTAGCGCTCGTCGGTGCAGCCCTTGTAGCACGGCGCGAGGCACATCTTCATCTCGGAATAAACGCAGCCGGGATAGCTGGGATCGGGATCAAGCTCGAATGTGCAGCGGCGCAGCAGGAACAACTTCAGTGCTTCTTCTGCGAAGCGCTCGGCTGCCGCGCGCGAGGCGAATGGCCCATAGGCCCAATCGGCTTCGCGCAGGCTCGGCTTGTTGGTCACCGCAATGCGCGGATAGGGGTTGCCGCCGAGATAGCGAATGAAGGCGGGCGCGCGGAGGTGCATCCTTTCGATCGCTTTCGCGCCGTAGACCTCTTGCAGCATCTCGAACTGGACAAGAAGCGATTCGAACTCAGAGCCGGTCGAGCGCCATGCGATGCGCCGCACGCGCCCGGCGAGTTGCAGGCGGCGCGGATGCTTGGCGGAGGGTTGCAGTAGGCGCTCGAGACGCGCACGCAGATTGGGTGTGCGGCCGATGTAAGGCTCGTCGTTTGCATGTTCACCGTGGAGCGCAAATACGGCGGTAGTGTGCGGCAGTTGCGCCAGCGCGGCCTTGGGGTCGGCCGGATCGAAGGCTATGGATTGCATCGCGGTTGCCACGGCCATCTCAACTCATGCTCCCGCAATCGTCATCCCGTCGATGCGCAGCGTGGGGCACGCCACCGATCCTCGAAACACCAGGTCGTTTCCGATCGCGGCCACGTTGCGCAGTATGTCGCCGAGGTTGCCGGCCACCGTCACTTCTTCGACCGCATGCGTCAGTTGGCCGTTCTCGATCCACAAGCCCGTTGCGCCGCGCGAGTAGTCCCCCGTCACAACATTTGTGCCGAAGCCCATGAGGCCGGTTACGTAAAGGCCCGCAGGAATATCCGCGAGGATCTGTTCCGGCGTCAGCGTGCCCGCTTCCAAATACAAATTGCCGCAGCCGATTCCGGGCGCGCCGGCCAATCCGCGCGATGCGTTGTGGGTGGACCTCATGCCGAGTTTGCGCGCCGTGTAGGTGTTCAGCAGATAGGTGCGCAGCACGCCGCCCTCGACCACAACCGTGCGCAGCGACGGCAGGCCCTCGCCGTCAAACGGAGACGTTCCAAAGCCGCCCGTGCCTGTGGGCAGCATCATCAGGTTGTCGTCGATGATGGTGATGTTCGATGCGGCGATGCTTTCCCCGAACTTGCCGGCGAGAAACGACGCGCTGCGCCAGATGGAATCGCCCGAGGCCGCCTCAAACACTGAGCCGATCAGCGACCGCGCCACTTCCGGCGCAAACACGATGGGAACTTGCTGCGTGGGCACACGCCGCGCGCCCAATCGGCGCACTGTGCGACGGGCGGCTTCTTTGCCCACAGATTCCGGCGACTCGAGATCGGCGAAGCGCCGCGCGCCACTCCACCAGCCATCGCGCTGCATCGAGCCGTTTTCATCCACAGCCAGCGGAGCGGCCGACACGCCTGCATAGCTGGTGCGATAGCTGCCCACAAATCCGCGCGAGTTGGCTAGTACCTTGCGCCCTGTTGCAGCGTCAAAACTGCCGCCGTCGGAGTTGGTGATGCGCGGATCAGCCGCCATCGCTGCCGCTTCCGCGCGCCTCGCCCAGTCAATGCGCTCCGGGCCGGAAAGCGAATACACATCGTCGAAGTAGAGATGCTGGTCGCCTTCGCTTTGACCGTACTCGCTGGTCTCGGGTAGCCCGGCAAACGGATCGGCCTCGGTAACGCGTGCCATTGCCATGGAGCCTTCAACAAGCTGGCGAATGCCGTCTGGGGTCAGATCGCTGGTGCTCGACGAAGCGGATTGCTTGCCCAGAAAGACGCGCAGTCCCAGCGCGCGCGCCCCCGACTCTTTTAGCGTTTCCACCTGGCCCATGCGCACGTTGACGCTGAATTCGTCGCCTTCGCGCGCCACGGACTCTGCGTCGCTGGCGCCGGCCTTCATGGCCATCGCCACTACATCGGCGGCAAGAGTTTCAAGGTCAATAGCGGTGGAAGGGGATTGCAGTGCGGACTCAGTCATGAGTCAACAGTAACAAACTGGCGGAACGCAGGACGGCAGCCCCACCGCGAGGTGATTCCAGCTTTGCAAATATCGATCCAATGTTTGGAGAATTGGCTCGCGAGTGTATAGAGGAATCGCTCCCGAGATCCCTGCGATTCAAAACATGTGTCGCGCCCAGGCCTCAAGCCACCCGCGGGAGATCGCTCTCCATGTGTCGTTGAAATAGAGGGTGGTGGCCGTCAGACCCACAATGAGGATGACGGAGGCTGCCACCAGAAACTGCTTCATCACACGGCCGCGCTTCCAGTCCCAGAGGAACATGAGAAGGATGAGAGAGAGATTGCCGCCCTCGTAGAAAAAGTAGGTGCCAAGAAAGGTGGTTGGAGGGGGCAGAAAGAGACCCACCATGCGGGAAAATCCCGCGTCGCTGATCGCGATGGTAGCGAGGATGAGCACGCGGCGGTGGGCAGCCGAGTTACGGCGCAGCAGAATGCCCCAGGGCAGCAGCACCGTCGTGCAGATAACTCCGCTGAATGCGATGGATAGAAACTCGGGTGGCAGAGCACCGGGGGTTCGCAGATTCAAGGCCTGCCAGCTGAGTTCGGACCAGGGAGCGATGACAATGACCAGGGCAGCATAGCCCGCTGCGAACCAGCCGAGTCTGCGATGGAGACCAACCTTGCCGGTTTCGACGAGGAGGACGAGGGCGGTGGCCGTGAGCAGCCACAGCGTCGTTGCAACCGCATGAACGTGAACGATGAAGGGCACAGCCGGCTGCTCGTGGAAGTAATTGTGCAGATCGAAGCCGAAGCCGACGCCCACATAGAGCCAGAAGATAGCCAGCCAGACGAGCGCAGCCCGGCGATCGTCCCGCGCCGGCCAGGAGGCGATGGTGTGTACACGCACGCGAAGTGTCCCCTATGTCGAGTAGCGATGGGAATACACGGATACAGATTTGACGTGAGTGTATTATGCCCGAGCGGCCGCAATGATCCACCGCGAAGATTCAGGTGATTCAAGGTTAAGAGATGTTTGTTTGAAGAGGGCCGCGGTTTGGGCAACACGAGTCACATGCCGCGCCTGGCTGCACTCGCCCGCAGCGGACTCGCCGTAACTCGTGTCACATCTGTGTGCGGTCTAGTTTGTTATCGTGATGATTGCTTGCTAGAGGCATTTTGGTTATGCAATTGAAACGGCTTTTTGTCTCATGGGTTCTTGTTGCGGCGATTGTTCCGGCCGGTGCGCAAATCGCAAAAATGGATCCCACGTTGCTTGGCAGGGCCACGGCAGGGGACGCGCAGTCGCAATTTCAACTTGGCGTGCTCTTCCATACCGGCCAGGGCGTTCCGCAGAGCGACACGGATGCCGCGGCCTGGTATCTCAAAGCCGCCACGCAGGGTTTCGCGGAAGCGCAACTGAATCTCGGCCTCGCCTACGATCACGGCGAAGGCGTGCCGCAGAATGATGCGTTGGCGGCCGACTGGTATCGCAAGGCTGCGCTGCAGGAACTCGCCGACGCGCAATACAACCTCGGCACGCTCTATGAACGCGGCGTTGGTGTGCCGCAGGATTACGGGCAGGCCGCTGACCTTTATCGCCGCGCTGCCACCCAGGGCAATGCTTCGGCGGAATTCAACCTCGCCCTGCTCTATGACAACGGCGAGGGTGTCGATAAGGACTATGCGGAGGCGGCGCAGTGGTATACGAAGGCCGCCGAGGCGGGTTTGCCTCGCGCGCAATTCAATCTCGGGTCAATGTATGCCGATGGGCAGGGCGTTGCTGTGAACCTGATCGAGGCGTACTACTGGCTCGATCTCGCTGCGAGCACATGGAGCGGCGCGCACCAGCAGGAAGCGCTGCAGGCGCGCAATACCGTGGCTGCTCACTTGTCGGCCGATGAAGTTTCAAAGGCGCAGGAACGTGCCGCGCAGTGGTTGGCCGCTCACCAGAAGTAGAGCTATTTGCGCAGCAGTTTCTGGTAGTAACGCTGCGTCGCCTCGTCTTGTGGGTAACGCAATGCACTGCGATCACGTTGCGCACCATCGCGCGCCCAGCAATAGATCTCGTTCCTGGCGCATTCGAAGCGATGGGGAAGCAAAAGATTTTCGTAGTCACCGCAAATTCTGAGAGTGACATTCTGTTTGCGGCGGACACCACGGTGGGCCAGGCGCTTATCGTCTTTCGCGCTTGCGGTGCCATTGATCGCCGCATAGGGGCGGCGGTAAGAACGGCTCATGACAGACTCCAGGTCGCAGATGCGTACCTACGTCATGGCGTATTCCCTCCTCAGCTGATTTCAGCTTTCACTATTTTGGACGAGCAACTACGAGATGGGTTTACCTGCCCGTGCCCCCCACAGTCATCTTGTCGAGCTTGATGGTCGGCATGCCCACGCCCACGGGCACGCTCTGCCCATCTTTGCCGCAGGTGCCGATGCCCTCATCGAGCTTCAAGTCATTGCCGACCATCGAGACGTACTTCAGCGCCTCGGGCCCGTTGCCAATCAGTGTCGCGTCGCGCACCGGCGCGGTGATCTTGCCGTCCTCGATCAGGTATGCCTCGGAAGCGGAAAATACGAACTTGCCATTGGTGATGTCCACCTGCCCGCCGCCGAAGTTCACCGCGTAGAGGCCGCGCTTCACACTGCGCAGAATGTCTTCCGGAGCATCGTCCCCCGCCAGCATGTAAGTGTTCGTCATCCTTGGCATGGGAATGCACTGATAGCTCTCGCGCCGTCCCGAGCCGGTGTTCGCCGCGCCGGTCAATCGCGCGGAGAGCTTATCGGTGAGATAACCCTTGAGCACGCCGCCTTCAATGAGAACCGTCTCCTGCGTCGCCGAGCCTTCGTCGTCCACGTTTAGTGAGCCGCGCCGCCCAACCATGGTTCCGTTGTCGACCACCGTGACCTTCGAGCTGGCTACGGATTGGCCGATCAGTCCTGCGAATGCTGAAGTCTTCTTCCGATTGAAGTCAGCTTCAAGCCCGTGGCCCACGGCCTCATGCAGCAGAATGCCCGGCCATCCCGGCCCCAGCACGACCTGCATTTCGCCCGCCGGTGCAGGCACTGCGCCGAGCTGCAGAATCGCTCCGCGCGCTGCCTCCTGCGCCAGGTGCTCCGGACTCTTGCTGCCAGTGAACAGGTCCAATCCGCCGCGTCCGCCCGCCCCTGTAGAGCCCTTGGTGGTGATGGCCTCGTCCTTGGCGATGACGAAGACGTTGAGGCGGCAGAGGGGTTGTGTGTCGCTGGCAAACGCGCCGTCGGAGGCGGCAATCAGGATCCGCCGCAACTCCTCGCTATAGCTGGCTCGCACCTGCACAATGCGCGTGTCGAATGCTCGCGCAGCGCGATCGGCTCGCAAAATCAATTCCAGCCGCGCGGCCAGGTCGAGGTCAAATCCCCCCAACGGCACGGGATAAAGATCGGCCCCGGCAGTCTCGGTAAAGCCCTGGACCGGCTGCTTGGCCGGACCTGAAGCGATCAGCGCAGCCGTGCGCGCCGCGTGTAACAGCCTCTCCGGGCTGAGGTTATCGGTGTAGGCGTACCCCGTTCGCTCGCCCGACAGCACGCGAATGCCGCAGCCCGCACTGGTGCCCGTGCTGGCCGATTTCACAATCTGCTCGTCCACACCCAGCGCCGTCGAAGTCACTGACTCGAAGTAGAGATCGGCGTAGTCGCCACCGGCCGACAGTGCTTCGCCCAGGCAGCGTTCCAGGAGCCGTTCGGTGATGCCAAATTTCTCAAAAAAATAGCGCCTGTGGCTTGGGGCAGGGGAAGGGAGCGGATTTGTCATTGTCGCTTTAGTTTACGCCCAGGTGCGATGATTTTGGCGGGAGCGGCCGGGTCTCTTTCCTGTCTTGATGCCTCTACCAGCATGCGGCTTCGCGAGGGCCGGAGCCGTGCTACATTTTTGCCATGAAGAAGTTTGCCCTCGCAGCCGCTGCTTTCTTGTTGATTGCGATTGCCAGTCCCGCATTCGGTGCTCCAACTCATCACCATCACCACCATCATCATCACCACCATCATCGCCCCGCGTAGATCACGCCGCGGCGTGAAGTTGGGACCGTGCAATCACCGCCCGGCTAGTGTGCCCGGTGGGCGTCTGGCTTGTATGGATACCCCCGGGCGCTCTTTGCCCTGACCGTCTGACCGGTTAGTGACAGGGTGCTGTGACCTTTGTTCTCTATCCCTCGACGGGGTCTCGTGCTACATTTTCGCCATGAAGAAGTTTGCCTTAGCCGCGCTGCTACTGCTGGTGTGTGCCGCGCCCGCCTTCGCATGGCACAAGAAGCCGCATAAAGATCCGCGGGTTGTCGAGCATCCCAAGGCCTATCATCCCAGGAACCCCGCGATAACCAACCGTCCCAAACATAAAGTCACCAAGCACCACGTTTAGAATCAGGCGGCATCCTGCGCAAAGGTCGCAGCCCCTCGCGAACCAGTAAGATGGTTTTGCGATGACAGATATAGACACACTGCGCTATCCCGTTGGACGGTTCAAGGCTCCTTCCTCGAACGACCCGGCATCTCGAGCCCAATTTATTCAAACTCTGCGCGAGCTGCCTGCGCGACTTCGATCTGCTATCGCCGGCCTCAACGACGCGCAACTTGACACACCCTATCGCGAGGGCGGCTGGACCGTGCGCCTGGTTGTCCACCATGTTGCCGACAGCCACATGAATTCCTACATCCGCTTAAAGCTTGCCCTCACCGAGGACAATCCCACAATCAAGCCCTACGACGAGGCCGCATGGGCCCAGCTGGCCGACAGTCGGCTCCCTATCGCGCCGTCCCTCGGCCTGATTGAGAGCCTGCATGCGCGGTGGGTCGGGTTGCTGGATGGAATGAGCGAGGCTGATTTCGAAAAGACCTTTAACCACCCTGAGCGCGGAAAGCAGAACCTGGGCACAACAGTTGCCCTCTATGCCTGGCACTCGCTCCATCACACAGCTCACATCACCAGCCTGCGCGTCCGTCAGGGCTGGTAATGCCGAACTCGGGCCCCGGTGACGTTGCCGCGACCGCGGGTCAACTCGCTCAATCCATCGAAGAGTATGTCGAGCAGCACCCCTCCGCGGCGGTCCTCGAAGACGGTCGCGTGCTCTTCGATATGCGCAACGCGCGCTACTCGGTCAGCGAACAGCATGGCCGCTGCCTGCTGCAGCTCTGGTCCGATGAGCGCAATTTGATTCGCACCGTGGTTGAGGTGCAGCCGCGCGCACAATGCCTGCGCCTGATTACGAGGCGGATGGGTGCAGCCAAGCCGCAGGCTCTCGAACTGGTTCCCACGAACGATCGTCGCACGCCTACTTCGCGCGATGCGGCGCGGCGTAACTATCAAAGATTATTGGAGCGCGTGTTGACTCGCGTGTTCATCGGATCGAAGGTCGACGGCATGCGTTCCGCCATGGACCTCGAACATAGCTTCGGTCCGGCGTACGTGCGCGGCAGGCTGTTGCGCGGTACCGCCGCCGATGCGGTCATTGGCATTGGTCAAGCCGAGTCCGGGGCGATGGTGGACGGCATTCTCACTCTCGGCATCTTGTGGCTGGATTATTGTCGCGAGCATGGCGATGGGCGGCGCCACTTCGGCGGGTTGAAGGTGATTCTGCCTGCGGGCGCCTGGCGTACGACGGCCGAGCGCATGGCCTGGCTCAATCACGCCGCTGCGGAGTTTCAGCTTTTCACTCTCGATGAGCGCAGCGAAGAGCTCGTGGCGGTCGATTTCCGCGACCTCGGCAATCTCGATGCGCACCTGGTGCATGCCTTCTCCGCTGGTGCGGCCATCGAGCGCTGCCAGGTCGGCATCGACCGCCTGATGAGCCTTGTTCCGCCGGCCGCGCAAGCACGCGTCGAGATACGACCCCGGTCCGCATCGGAAGTGTGTCTGCTGCTGCATGGCCTCGACTTTGCCCGCGTGCGTCACGGCGTCGCCGCCCATTCCTTTGCGCGCGAAGATGAAATCAGTTTCGGCGCGGGAGCCAACGAGACGCCTCTTACTATCGAAAATGAAACGCTCTGCCGCGATTTGTTTGAAAGGCTGTTTGCCAGCCGGCATCCCGATGGCACGCATGCCGATGCGTTGTACCGGTTGCAGCCCGAGCGCTGGCTGGATTCGCGCCTGCGCAACCACATCGCCGAGATCTTGCCCAACCTGCGCGGCGATCTGCTCTATTCGCAGGTGCCGGCGCTCTCCTCGGGCGATCGCGGAATGCTCGACCTGCTCACTCTCGATCGCAATGGCCGACTTGCCGTCATCGAGCTCAAGGCCGATGAAGATCTGCACCTGCCGCTTCAGGCGCTCGACTACTGGATTCGTGTGCGTGCGCTTAACGCCGATCGGCAGTCCGCGGCGGGCCATCCCCAGCCGTTGTCAGCATTCGAGCGTCAGGGATATTTCGCCGGCGCGGAGGTGTCATCGCAGCCCCCGCGGCTTTTGCTGGCTGCGCCCGCGTTACGGATTCATCCGGCCAACGAGCCAGTGTTGCGCTATATTTCGTCCCAAGTGGAGTGGGAACTGATCGCCCTCTCAGAGCACTGGCGTCGCGACCTCAAGATTGTCTTCCGCAAACGGAGCGGCGACCCGCGGGGGTAGTCCCAAGGGAGTGCGGGGGATCAGTCGAGGCTCAGGCGGAGTTGTCCGCTGCGCTTCTAGGTTTTCCACAATGGGGCAAGAGTCCATTTCGGGAAATCGCTTTCCTTTTCTTTTCTAGAAGTGATATAAATCACATCGTTCCCCCCAAGGATCATCGCAGAATGAATCATCTTTGGTTCGGCGCTTTAGTTTGCGCCCAACCCGAACAAGGTCAGCACTGCTGTTGATCAATCGCGCAGAGGGGATAAAACTGACGTGCCAAGCCAAGCCCTCGACCACCCGCAACTCTATATCGTCTCAAGCCCCGTGCCTGCCGAGGCATCCGCCCACGAAGTCGATGGTCCTGATCCGGAGTTAGCGGCACGCATGGACGCAGCGATCAGTGGCCTGGGCTGTGTGCGTGGCGCCCGCTACGCTATCGCCATTGAAGCTGTATTTGCAGTTGCTCTCTACTGCGCGTGGCAGTTGCGCCATCTGCTGCACTAAGGTCGCGCTTACGCGGCATCGAGCGACACCTCTCGCCTGAACGGCTGCCAGAATAATCTTCCGTGCGAATGATGGAAAGCCAGCTACTTCTTCAGCGGCTTGCGCGCGAAGTAATAGAGCGAGAACGCCAGCAGCGCAAACGCCAACACCGAAACCCACGTGTGGTCCAGGAATGTTCCGGCAGGGAAGTTGAGAATGTCTCCCTTGTCCATTGTGGTTTCGTAGCCCTTGAGCGCCACGCCACAAAGACCCACAATGCCGCCCGCCGCAATCAGCCCTGAGGCGTACAGCGATCCCGGCGAAATCTCGCTCTCCGCTTCGTCCACATTTCCGCCGGCCTTCTTCACCGCCTGATCGACAAACCAGCGCACCGCGCCGCCACAAAAAATTGCCAGAGTGGTGCCGATGGAGAGATACGCGCCCACGGCAAACGAGAGCGACCGAATCCCCAGAAGTTCCACGGCGATGACCAGAAACACACCCAGCATCACCAGGCCCCAGGGCAGTTTGCGGCTCAGGATGCCGTTGATGACCGTGGCCATCAAGCGCGCCTGCGGCGCCGCGGCCTTTTCGCTGCCGATACCCTGAATCCACTGCACCTCGATGTTGCCGCTGGCCGGCGAATAGAGATATTTGCCATCGGCCAGTTCCGACGATCCCAGTGCATTCAGCACCACGTATTCACTCTTGTGATGGACCGTCGTGGACTTGTCGGCATTGACGACGGGGAATTGGTCGGGCAGGTGCCGGATGTCCTGCTGCACCGATACGCCAGGATGCGATGCGGAAGCGTTCCAGGGCCGCGCCGCGGCATCGAAGTGCTGCAGGCCCGTGTTCATCAGATTCAGAGTTCCGCCGATCGCGACCGTCGATACCACCACGCCGATCATCAGCGCAACCTGCTGCTTCCATGGGGTGGAACCGACCAGATAGCCTGTCTTTAAATCCTGCGACGTGTCGCCGGAGTTCGACGCGGCGATGCAGACCACGCCGCCGATGGTGATGGCCAGCGCGCCGAACGCCGGTGCGGTCCAGCCTTGCACAAGGAAGATTGCCGAAGTGGCCATCAGTGTGGCAATGGTCATGCCCGAGACCGGGCTTGCCGAACTGCCGATGAGACCCACAATGCGCGAGCTCACCGTCACAAAAAGAAATCCGAACACGATCACCAGCAGCGACGCGGCAAGGTTGGCGACCCATCCCACATAAGCGCCGGGCACAGGTTTGAATTGCAGGAAGACGAACATGACTGCGACCAGAATCAGCGAACCGAAGACCACGACGTTCATGGAAAGATCGTCTTCTGTGCGGATTGGCTTCTTCTTTTCCACCGCGCCGGAGCGCATGGTGCGAAAGCCCGCGGTGAGCGCATTCACGATGGTCGGCATGGTCTTCAGCAACGTGATGAGGCCGGCAGCGGCCACGGCGCCCGCGCCCATGGGGCGGATGTAGGTGGACCAGAGTTTGCTGGGGTCCATCTGCGCAATCGGAATGGTTCCGGGGTAAATAGGATTGGGCAGCGCTTTGCCGAAGAAGTAGATCAGGGGCATCAGGACCAGCCACGAGAACACGCCACCGGCAAAGATGATGCCTGCGACGCGCGGTCCGATGATGTAGCCCACGCCGAGATATTCAGGCGTGGCGTCGGCCTTGATCGACGCGCCTTTCATGATGTGGTCCGGACCGAAATCGGGCTTAAACTCCGGCGTACCCGGCCAGGCCTTGAAGATGTTGTCGTTCTGGAAGAGCGTGTAGAGCGCACCCAATCCCAGTCCGAGGAACACGCGGCTGGCGAGCGATCCGCCTTTTTCGCCGGCAATTAATACGTCGGCGCAAGCGGTGCCTTCGGGATAGGTGAGGGTGCCGTGTTCCTCTACGATCAACTGCCGGCGCAGGGGAATCATGAACAGAACGCCGAGCCAACCGCCGATCAGGGCCAGCAGAAAGATGCGCGAGTATTCAAGATCGAATCCCAGAAAAACGAGCGCCGGCAGGGTGAAGATGACACCCGACGCAATGGACTGGCCGGCGTTGCCGGTGGTCTGCACGATGTTGTTTTCGAGAATGGAAGCGCGGCCAAAGGCACGCAGAATGCTGATGGAAAGCACCGAGATGGGGATCGACGCTGCGACCGTGAGGCCGGCCCTGAGGCCTACATAAACCGTGACCGCGCCGAAGATGATGCCGAAGATGGATCCCAGCAAGATCGCGCGAAACGTAAACTCGGGCCGGTTGTCGGCGGGCGAAACGAAGGGTTGAAACTCGGGCACAGAGGGCCTCCCACGGCGGATCGAAAGGATTTACTGCAACTTCCTGAAAGGGCGAGTTTAGCAGCAATTGCCGGGAATTCGCAGAGTGCTCCGATTGACTGCGCGAATCAGAAGGTCTGCCGAATGCGCCCGCGCCCCGCAGAATCGCCCCGTGCAGAGCGAGCCAGCGGAGTTACCAATGCATCCAGCGCCGCAGTACGGGTTGCCTGAGCCAATAGCGCCTTAAGTAACTTGGGCAGACTGGGACGAATTGCCGATTTCTGTGGACATACCGCGCCGAATTGCCACAGAATGCAACAAACTAGGGGGCCTTTCCACCCATGCGCCGCCTCCCCACTTCCCCAACCAAAAACACAAGGAGACTGTGTGACTCGAAGCATAAGAAACTTCCTGCTCTCAATTACCGCGATTCTGTTCGTCGCGGTCGCCAGTGGACCCGCGCAATCGGTCTCGACCCGGCATGTGCGCGACGCGGTGCGTAACGGCAGGGCACAGGCCATTGGCCGCATGCCAGCCAATCAGACTCTGCAACTCGACCTGGTTTTGCCTCTGCGCGATCGGGCGGGCCTGAAGAGTTTTCTTAGCGATGTCTACAATCCGGCGAGCGCCAACTATCGCCACTTCCTCACGCCGCAGGAATTCACCGCAAGGTTTGGCCCAACGCAGGCGCAATATGAAGCGGTGCTGCGCTTCGCAAAGAACTACGGCCTCGAGGTCGTCGGCGGTTCGCGCGACGGCATGGACGTGCAGGTGAAGGGAACGGTTGCTGCAATCGAAGTTGCTCTGCATGTGAACATGCGCACTTATCAGCATCCCACGGAGGGCCGCACCTTCTTCGCTGCCGACAGCGAGCCCACGCTCGATCTGCCTTTCAATCTGTGGCACGTTTCGGGCCTGGACAACTACTCCATTCCGCATCCATTGATGGTGAGCCGGGACCAATATGCTGCAGCGCACGGGATTGAGGCGGATGCGGTGGTATCGCATGCCACTACCGGCTCGGGCCCGTCGGCCTCGTTCCTCGGCAGCGACATGCGCGCCGCATACTATGGCAGCGGCAGCCTGACCGGCGCGGGCCAGAACCTGGGCCTGCTGGAGTATTACGGAACCAACCTGTCGGACCTGACGACCTATTTCAAAAACGTGGGCCAAACTAATAACGTGCCGATCACGCTGCTTTCTGTCGACGGCACCAGCACGAGCTGCAACTATCCGTCGTGTGATGACGGCGAGCAAAGCCTGGACATGACGCAGGCCATCGGTATGGCACCCGGCCTCGCCAGCCTGACCATGTACGTTGGTTCCACTGACACGGCCATCATCAGCGCAATGACCACGCACAACCCGCTGCCCACGACGATTGGCTGCTCATGGGGCTGGACTCCGGCTGACCCGAGCACGCTCGATCCTTACTTCCAAAAAATGGCTGCACAGGGGCAGAATTTCTTTGCGGCCTCCGGTGACGCCTCTACGTGGTCCTCCAGAAATGAAGCGTGGCCTGCGGACGATGCTTACGTCGTCTCCGTCGGCGGCACTGATCTGGTGACGGCCAGCGCGGCGGGCCCATGGAAATCGGAAACGGCCTGGACCGACAGCGGCGGCGGAATCACACCGGACAAGGTCGCAATTCCATCGTGGCAGCAGCTCTCCGGCGTCATCAATTCCAGCAACAAGGGATCGACCACGCTTCGCAACGGCCCCGATGTTTCGGCCAATGCCAATTTCACGTTTTACACCTGCGGCGATCAGCAGGCCTGCCAGGCAAACTACTACGGCGGCACCAGCTTTGCGGCGCCCATGTGGGCTGCTTACATTGCTCTCGTCAACCAGCAACTGGTTGCGAATGGGAAGTCGACCATCGGTTTCATTAATCCGACCATCTACGCGCAGAACGTGACGTCGAGTTATGCCGCTGATTTCCACGACATCACCAGCGGCACCTCGGGTAGCTATTCGGCCGTTTCGGGATACGACCTGGTTACGGGCTGGGGCAGTCCGAACACGGGCTTGCTCGCCGCGCTCACCGGCTCGACAACTACACAACCCGGCTTCAGCCTTTCCGCGTCGCCCACGTCGGTTTCTATTGCCCAGGGCGGTTCGGGCAGCACCACCATCACCAGCAGCGTAACCGGCGGCTTCAGTTCAGCAATCGCACTGACCTCGTCGGGCGCGCCCACGGGGGTCACCGTCGGCTTCAGTCCCACATCGATCACGGGCGCTGGCTCATCGACCCTGAGCTTTACCGTGGCCGCATCCACCACTCCCGGTACCTACAGCATCACGGTCACCGGGACGTCGGGCAGCACTGTTGAAACCACAACGGTATCGCTCACAGTCACCGGCACAACCGCGGGCTTCTCCATCAGCGCGTCGCCCACATCCATCAGCGTGACTAGAAGTAGCTCCGGGAAGGTTACCGTTACCACTGCCGTCACGGGCGGATTCGGCTCGGCAATTGCTCTGTCGGCTTCAGGGCAAGGCAGCGGCACAACGATTTCCTTCAGCCCCACTTCGATTACCGGAGCGGGCAGCTCAACCATGACGATTACGGAAAGCAGCAGGGCAACGACAGGCACCCGCACCATCACAATTAAGGGAACCAGCGGGAGCACGTCGCACACCACTACAATCTCGCTGACCGTCGTAAGGTAGGCCAACACCACTCGGCGCGGAATGCCGAGCCGACCAACCTGCAAAAGCCCGGACCAAGCAGTCCGGGCTTTTTGCATTAAGCCTGTCCGGTGCGGAATCCATGTGCTGATCCTCGCGTTTCGCTACCCCCTTGGCGAAACCTGCCCGGTGCGCGTAGCGTAAGGGCAACCAGAGTCCCTGTTGGAGACCCGCATCACAATGACCAACCCGGCAACTGCTCCCGCACCTGTCAAAACGACCAACTCGACGATCTCCGCGCCGTCCAGGAGGTTTCTCTCTCTTGACGTCGTTCGCGGCATCACCATCGCCTTCATGATCATGGTGAACAACAACGGTGGTCCCGGCTCATGGCGCTTTATGAACCACGCCGAGTGGAACGGACTGACGCCGACGGACCTGGTCTTCCCGACCTTTGTCTTCATTGTCGGCGTTTCGGTAGTCTTCGCGTTTGAAGCGCGGTTGGCCAAAGGTGTCACCCGCGGCAAACTCGCCTTGCACACGGTGCAACGCGCTGCGATCCTGATTGTGCTGGGAATCATCGTCAACACATTTCCCTTTATTCACCTCGATCACATTCGGTTCTACGGAGTGCTGCAGCGCATTGGCATCTGTTATCTCGTTGTCGGCCTGTTTTATTTATGGGACAGCCGCGCCTGGACAAAAGTTGTTGCGCTGGTCGCCGCCCTGGTGGGCTACTGGGTCCTGATGCGCTGGGTGCCCATCCCCGGTGTAGGGATGCCCGGCCGCGATGTGCCCTTCATGGACATGACGCAGAACCTCGTCTCGTGGATCGATCGCGGACTCTTTCCCCATCACCTCTATCTCAACTACCCCGACCACAATGTGCGCGATCCTGAAGGCCTGCTGAGCGATCTACCCGCGATTGGAACTGCGCTGATGGGTGTGCTGACCGGCCTCTGGTTGCGCACGCAAAAAACAGTCGGGATAAAAACGTTCGGCCTCGCAGCTGCATCCATCGCAAGCCTGGCAATTGGCTATTTATGGTCGCTTGAATTTCCTCTGAACAAGAACATGTGGACCAGCACGTTCGTCCTGGTGGCGGGTGGTTATTCGCTCGCACTGCTTACGCTGGCGTTCTGGGCGGTGGAGCAGCAGGGCTGGCGCAAGGGCTGGACATGGCCGTGGCTGGTCTTCGGATCCAATGCCATCGCGGCCTATATGGTGAGTGAACTCCTACCCGGCGTCCTCTCGAACATTGGGGTTCCCATCAAGCCCGGCGTGCGCGGCGATGTCAACTACTGGGTCTGGGTGCATACCTTCGCCCACATTCCCAATCCGCACTGGGCGGCCTTCAGTTATTCAGTCTCGTTCACCGCGGTCTGCTTTATTCCGGTCTGGATCATGTACCGCAAGAAGATTTTCCTGAAGGTGTAACGCCCGAGAAAAGCTTTGCGCCGATCTTCTCACCAATCCCGAAGCAGATTATTCGGGAAGCGCCGCAACAGGCTTCACCGGGCGGAACAGCCACAGCAGCAGCAGCGTGAACAGCACTGCGCCGACTGAGAACTTCAACGCCACCGGAAGATGCTTCGGAGAGAAGAAGCCTTCCAGCGTACCCGCAACCACCAGCATCGGAATCACGCCGGAAACCAGGCGCGTCGCTTCAATGCCGCCGCGAGCGATGGAATCCTTCCAGCGTAGCGCGCCCGGAAACAGCATCGCGTAGCCCAGACGGAAGCCTGCGCCACCGGCAATCAAAATCGCCGGCAACTCAAGCGAACCGTGCGGAGCCACAAAGCTCCACAGCGCGACGGACATACCATATTGATGGCACGCCGTCCCGACAACGCCCAGCATCATCCCGTTTACAAACAGGTAATAGAACGTTCCAAGTCCAAATGCAATCCCACTGGCAAACGTAGCGAAGCTCACCGCAAGATTGTTCGTCATGATCGCACTCGACGCCATGGGCGCCATGGTCACGATGGACTCCGTCCACATCTCGTGGCGCTCCATCGTCGCGATCATTTGCGGTCCGAGGAAATGACGCATGAACTCAGGCCGTGCGTTCGTCAGAACCACGCCCAGCGCACCCCATGCCAACGACACCAGCAACGATGCCAATACAAATCGAAACTGCCGTTGAAAGATCGCCGGATACTCGTCGCGCAGAAAGCGGAACAGCGAAGTGAGATTCGTCTTGCGGCCGGAGTAGATGATATGGTGGGCGCGAGCCAGCAAATGATTCACATGCTCGGCGTAGGTGCGCGCCGTGGTGTCCTGCCGCAACACGGAAAGGTCCGCCGCCACCTGCCGGTAGAGCAGAGCCATTTCCTGCAACTCCGCGCGCGACAGTTGGCCCAGACCGCTTTTGTCCGATTGCGCAAGCAGCGCGGCCAGCCGGTCCCATTGGGGCCGCCGTTTCGCGATCCACTGATTTGAGAGAATGTTGGCCATGGATCAGAATTCAGATCAGCTTAACATTGATACGCCGGAACTGGTGGCGATCCAGATGCCGCTGGCCGGCATCGGCAGTCGATTCATCGCGTTGCTGATCGATACGCTGATCTGGGCCGCGGGCCTGGTCGTCCTAGGTCTCGTGCTCTGGCTTTTCCAGCCCGCGCTGCAGGCTTTCAATTCGATGTCGTACCAATGGGCCGTCGCTCTGTTCACGTTTTTCATCTTTCTTCTCAACTGGGGATACTTCACTCTCTTTGAAGCGTTCGCCAACGGACGTACGCCGGGCAAGCGTATCGCGCGCATTCGCGTGATCCAGCAATCGGGACGCGCTATCGGGCTGTTTGAATCCATGGCGCGCAACTTTGTGCGGTACATCGATCAAATTCCGTTTTTCTACGCCGTGGGAGTCATCGCGATGTTCGCGACGCGGAAGCATCAGCGACTGGGCGACCTCGCCGCGGGCACTCTGGTGGTGCGCGATCGCGAGCAGGAGACTCCGCTGTGGGGCGAGACAGGCACCCGCACATTCACCGCTGCAGCCTTCACGCCCCACGCGCCCGCCCCGGAACCCCAGACGCTGTTAACTCTTCCAACGACCGCCATCGCCAGACTGACTCCGTCCGATCTCGAGGTACTCGAGGGCTTCTTTTCCCGGCGACTCGATCTGCCCACGCCGACGCGCGAGGCTTTGGCACAACGCATCGCGGCAGCGCTGCAGGCAAAATCCGGCCTGGAAGTACCTCCGGATGTCAGCACAGAGACGTTCCTTGAGGCCGCAGCCCGTGAATTACGGGATATCTCCCGATTGCGGTAGAAAGCTGTCGAGGCCCGTTCCGAGCCTTCGGCCGCCCAAATCCCAGGGCGCCGAAAATGCCGGTCTGATATCTGTCTGAGCCGCTTCGCAACTAAACCTTGAAAGCGGGGCGAATTTGGGGACTATTTTGAACGCCGGCCGCGGTGCGCCGCCAAATTAAATTCTCCGCCAAAGCTTAGATAAAAAGCGATTTACTGGACCCCTTGAGAGAAGCGGTTTTTGCCCATATCGGCAAGCTTGATCACTCCCCTTTCGTGTACTTGACAACTCATATTGATTGGGCATTTAATGGCTCCCGGCCTAAAGACAGGAGTGGATTACGCAATTCAATTAAACGTCTGACTCTAGCTACTTAAACGTTTAACTGAGGAAATACCAAATTGCGTAGTTCTAGCGGATTTCACCTTCCATTGGATGGAGAAAACCGCAAATTCTGGGCTCCGTGCTGGGACGGGTTTAACCCCAATCACCGGAGAAAGCGATAGGCCGAAAAGGCCAGCGGATCGAGGAGCTCGCTGGCAGGCAGGAAGCAATGTAGACCCCGAAGACTGGCAGGATATGAATCGCCAGTGGATCGTTCGAGATGTTTTCGTGCCGATCAGAAAAACGGGCTTCGAGGCGCGAGAACTCAAGAAGTAAATGGATTTTTCTTCTTGACAGTTCTCGTTTCACACGCATTAAATGGCTCGATCGTTCAACAGGGCTAGCTGGAAAATCGATGTACTTGGTAATTTCCGGTTCCATTCTCTCGCAGCTGTCGCGCAACTCTTTCCTTGGAAAGGGTGACGGGACAGCTCATTGTGTTTGTGTGTTGCGAACACACGGACGCAGTACGAGGCGGGCAGCAATGGAGATAGTTCCTGATGGGCGAGTCGGGTAGTTCATGCGCGTTACCGGCTTCGAAACCGCAAAACGGGGAAGCGCAAGAAGTAACTAACAGAGAAAGACTTTGAAAAGGAAGGTCACATGAGACTCACGAAATACAGGTTCTTCCTGTTGCCGTTGATCTTTGTGCTGGCAAGCGTAGCGGCATTCGCGCAAGCCAACGCAGATCTCACCGGTATTGTTACGGACCAGACTGGAGCGGTAGTTCCGGACGCCAAAATCGTCCTTACCGATCCCGGTACTGGCTCGGCGAAGACCACCACAAGCGGTCCCACCGGTTTGTACGATATCTCCGGTCTGAACCCCGCAAACTACAACCTGAAGGTGACAGCCAAGGGCTTCCAGTCCTACGCGCAGAACGGGGTCGTGGTCAACGTATCCACGACGGCGCGCGTAGACGTCAAGCTCACGGTTGGCGCCGAGTCGCAGACTGTCACCGTCGAGGCAGATGCCCTTGCGGTTCAGGCCGACTCCAACGTGGTGAGCACGCTCATCAGCTCTGAGCAGATCAGCCAGATCGCCACCGAGAACCGCAACTTTGCGGCTCTTGCAGCCCTGGGTTTGGGCGTTAGCTCCGCCCTGCCTGACAGCAACACGCCGACCTCCGTGGCGGCCAACTTCACCATCAGCGTAAACGGCCTTCGTCAGAGCCACAACATCTGGCTCATCGACGGTGGCGAAGCGGATGACCGCGGCGGCGCCGGCGGCATGGACATCATGCCTTCGCAAGATGCCATCGCCGAATTCACAATGATGACTTCGAACTATCCGCCGGATTACGGTATTTCTTCGGGCGCCACGATGAGCCTTTCGCTCAAGAGCGGCACGCAGAAGTTCCACGGCGAATTGTGGGAGTTCAACCGCACGCCTGATTACAACGCGCAGAACCCGTTCTCGCACTCGAAGACGAACATTCACTACAACATCTTCGGCGGCAACGTTGGTGGTCCTCTCTACATCCCGCACGTCTACAACACCGACAAGCAGAAAACATTCTTCTTCTGGAACGAAGAGTGGCGCAAGATTCTGTCGGGCGCGGGCACCACGAAGAACCAGACCCTGGACGATGCGGACATCCCGGTCACGGGCGCTGACCTGCACTATGTGCGGCCGGTGTTCACCGCGGGCGGATCGCCTCAGAGCGACGTTCGCGTTCCTAACGTCGACCCAACCTCCTGGTACGCAATCAACAAACTGGCTCCTCTGGGATTGACTCCGGGCGGCGCCTTCCCGAAAGACGGAGCGGGTCTCTCGATCATCCCGGCTTCGTTGTTTGACAACAACGGCACGCTCTACCTGCAGTCGGGTGTTGTTCCCAAACCCAACCAGACCGGGGAGGACGTAAATATCTCCAACGTTGCCAACCCCATCACTGTGCGCGACGACGTGGTTCGTATTGACCACAAGTTCAGCGACAAGTGGGCGATTCTCGGTCACTACATGCACGATTCAGTGTTGCAGGGCTACGCACAGCCTGAGTTGGGCTGGTGCTGGTGCACGTTCAATACCATAACAAGCACCTTGTCGAACCCGGCAAACTCTGCGGCTATCAAGATGAGCGGCACCATCAATCCAAACCTGCTCGTTGAAGCCAGCATCAACTACGACGGCAACATCATCAACATCACCAACAGCGCCAATGGGGATCTGCCTTCCGGCTGGACGAAGAATCCGGTGTCTTCTCAGTTCGCCATTACGCGCAACTCGCTGCCGGGCATTGAATACATCGGACCCTACGGTGTAGCCGAGCAGACAGCGTCTGCGCCGTGGCACAACGCAGCTGAAGACTACGAGCCCAAGGCAGATATTTCGTACACCCAGGGCACGCATGCAATGAAGTTTGGCTTCAGCTACAACCGCTACACCAAGAACCAGCAGTTGTTCGGTATGGAACAAGGCGACTACAGCTTTGGCGGCCTTACCAATGACAACTACATGGATATGCTGCTCGGACTGTCCTCAGGCTACGGCCAGTTCCAGGCAGTGCCCATTCGCCACTACGTAAACCAGACACCATCGGCTTACATCATGGATAACTGGCACGTCACCCCGCGTCTCAGCCTGCAGCTCGGCATCCGCTACGATGCAATGCCGCATGCATGGGAGCGCAGCAACCAGGTCGCCAACTTTGATCCAGCTGCGTATAACCAGACCGCGACTCCAGTTTGGATGAACGATGGCACGATCGCTCCGTCCAGCCCGACGGTTTCTACGGTCAACGGCATTCAGTTCTATCTGAATGGCATGGGGCAAGCCGGTGTGGAAGGGTTCCCGACCGGACTGGTGAAGAACGACTACAAAACCTACCAGCCTCGCGTTGGCTTCTCTGAAGATATCTTCGGAAACGGCAAAACCGTTCTCCGCGGCGGCTTCGGAACCTTCTTCGAGCGTCTGCAAGGCAACGACATTTACAACGCTGCTACCAACTCGCCGTTCGCTTACAACCTGAGCATCGGCAACAACCAAATGAGTTCTCCGGGATTCAACTGGGGTACTGGTCAGACGGTCGCCGGATTCCCGGTGTTCGCCACCGGCGTCACCAACCTTGCCAAGAACTACAGTGCGCCGGCAGTAGCACAGTACAGCCTCGGTCTCCAGCACGAGATCCGTCCCTCCGTCATCTGGGTTATTCAGTACGTCGGCAACCTGGCATGGCATCAGAACATCGAGAGAACGCTTAACGACATCCCGTTAACGGCAACCACAATCGATCCTCTGAATGGTTCAATGACAGACTCGAACCAGCAGGCGATCACCTGCCTCTCCGGCGACACCAACAATCACTACGGTGAGACAGCCTACAACAAAGGAAACGGCATCGATGCAGGTTGCAACCCGGGCTTTGGTCACACGGCGGGTGGAGTACCGGTATTCCCCGGTGGCTTCAACCAGTTCCGTCAGTACCAGGGTTACGGCGGCATCACGCAGCAGGAAAACGACACCAACGGAACTTACGACGGATTCCAGACTGGTCTCCGCATTCAGAACCGTTGGGGCCTCAGCGGCGAAGTCGATTACACCTATTCGCACGAAATCGACCTCACCAGCTACGACCTCAAGACCGTCAGCAATCCCTGGAACCTGAAGTACGACAAGGCTTCAGGCGATCTTGATCGTCGCCAAATGCTCAGCATCAACTACGTGTACAAGATTCCGGTCTTCAACAAGAGCGCCGGCCTGGTTCATTCGATCCTCGGTGGATGGGAAATTGCCGGCACCGCGATCGACGAGACTGGTACTCCTGTAGGCAGCAATGGCCCTGGTACTTCGTTGGGCTATGACCCAGTCGGCCGTGGCGGCGGTTACACCGTTCGTCCAAACGTCAACGGGAAAGTCCACTACACAAAGAAGTTTAACCAGTGGTTCGACGTCACGCAGTTCTCGGCTCCGGTTCCTGCATGGGCAGGCGGACCTAACCTCGGCTTCGGCACCGCCGGCAGAGATGCCATCGTTGCCCCTGGTCGCGTCAACTTCACGACTTCGCTGTACAAGTCGTTCGCGATGACCGAGCGCGCTCACGTCGAGCTTCGCTTCGAGTCGTTCAACACGTTCAACCATTACGAATACAACAACATCAATACGAGCGCTCCGCAGTGGCTCGGGAGCGGCGGCAACAATCCTCAGTTTGGCGAAGTTACGTCAGCTCAGGATCCGCGTAACCTCGAACTTGGTGCTAAGTTCGTATTCTGATCGAACCCTTAACCTGGGCGCGGCGGGTCTTCTCGCCGCGCCCTTTTCTTTGCCCTGCGTGTTTGCCTCCGGCCCCGGTTTTGCGAGAAAATTGAAGCGGCAGCTTCTTCCCCACTTGCTGCGAATCGGGTCCATTTGAGCAGCCTTTGCTTGTTGCGCCCTGGAAGGGAAGAACGTGAATCGGGTTCTTTTCAAATGTATTATTTTCGCTTGCGTCGTGGCTGCGCTTCCCTCCACTGCTCAGCAATCGCCCTCTCTCGACGCACAGCGCCAAGCCGCCCGCACCCTTGAGCAGCAGGGCCGGAACACCGAGGCCGAAGCTGCCTGGAAGACTATTCTCAGGGCGCATCCCACTAGCCCCGAACCCTACGCGCAAATAGGCCTCCTCGAAGCCCGGCAGGAGCACTTTGCGCAAGCGATCCCCTACTACCGCAAGGCTCTCGCCATCAATCCCGCTGTTTCCGGCCTGCGCCTGAATCTTGCCCTGGCGCTTTTCAAATCAAGTCAACTCAAAGAATCGATTTCCGAGTTTCAAACCGTGCTTAAAGGTGCGCCAGCCGACTCACCCGATGCACAACGCTGCACCATTCTCATCGGCATGGCCTACTACGGGCTGGCGGACTATTCCGAGGCAGCACCCTTTCTCAAGCAGGCGGTCGTCAGCGACCCGAACAACCTGACGCTCCTGCTGGCACTGGCTCACAGCTATCTCTGGTCCAAGCAATTCCAGAGCGTCCTTGATACATACCACCAGATCCTGGCGTTGAATCCCGATTCTGCCGAAGCCGACATGCTCGCCGGCGAGGCGCTCGACGAAATGAAGGACAATGAAGGCTCAACCAAGATGTTTCGTGCGGCTGTCAAAGCCAATCCCAAAGAGCCAAATGCGCATTTTGGCCTCGGCTACCTGTTGTGGACACAGAAACAGTATCCCGAGGCGGCTCAAGAATTCCAGGCCGAACTGGTCAACGATCCCAATCATGTCCAGTCAAGCCTCTACCTCGCCGATGCAAAGCTGCAAATGAATCAGACTGCGGATGCAGAGCAGATCTTGCGTAAAGTGGCCCAGTCGGATCCGTCGCTCGCGCTGGCGCACCTCGACCTCGGCATCATTGCCACAAACGCCGGGCACAACGACGAAGCTTTGAGGGAACTCATCATTACGGCTAAATTGATTCCCAATGACGTCAACGTTCATTGGCGCTTGGCACGGCTCTATCGGCAAATGGGAATGAAGGACGAAGCGAAAGCGGAGTTCGAAAAGGCCAGCACACTCAACAAAACTGCGGACGACGATCTCTACAAGAAGATTGCAGAAGGCCAGGCCCATCCGCCCGCTCAAACGCCGTCACCGCCTCCGCCAGAAAAGTGACCTTAATGCAGATTTGCAGGATGCGGCACCGCGTGTGCTTCCTGCTCCCTCAATTCGGCGAGCACTTTCTCGGGACAAATATGGTGTGTCTCCAACGAGTCTAGCTCTTCAGGCGTTTCTACTGCCGAAGCTACCGTCATGAAGCAATGAAGACACCGGGTGTTGTAGCTCCCGTTATCGTTCTGCGTGCGGTTGTACATCGCGTCCATAGGCTTTCGTTCGTTTTTCGATATTATGTATCTTGGCGGCCTGAAGACGTGACAAGAATCACATATTGCTGTGAGCCATTCTTTTCTGGGTATTTCTCGACGGTAAGCGTCTACATCTGCACCGTCTGGTTCGTATTGCGCCGCACCTCCCAGCAGGGATCCTGCCCGCCCTGCGGAAACAGGGATCGAGAGCAGGGCACATCGAATGTGCCCATATCGTCGTACTCCTGCTTGTTACCCTTCAGCGGAATCAGCATCGTGCGATGCACTGTAACGGCTGACCGCGGAGACCCGCGCAGCTTGTAGACCATCCAGTCGCCCAGGTAGACAACCACCAGCGCCGCGGTCAGCGCGACCACCACGCGCAACGTCCAACGCCCCAGAATCCGTAGCACGCCTCAGCCTTTCTCGATCCGCTTGCTTTCTTCCTTTAGCGCAATTCCAGTCAACTTGCGGCTCCGCGCCTCATTCACGTAGTAGCTTAGTTGCACTTCGGCTTGCGCATAGCTCAACCCTTCGCGGCGTATGTTTGAAATGCAGTTCCTCTCCGCATCGGTGCGTTCCTGTCGCGGTTCCCATGTAATGTACGCGCCCAGCGAATCTGGCGAACTCAGTCCTGGCCGCTCGCCAATCAGCACCGCGCAGAGTCGCGCGCCGAGTGCCTCGCCAATCGCGTCGCCGATCGCCACACGTCCTTGCTCCACCACGCAAATTGGTGCAACGTTCCAAACCTCCATCCGCGGCAACCACTCACGCAACAGCGGCGGTACGTGGCGTTCGACAGCCAGCGCAGACAATCCATCCGCAACCACGACGGCCAAATCCCACACGACCTTCGGCTGCACTGCCGCCAACGTCGCGCGGCTCGCTTCGTCGAGTTGCCGCCCCAGATCCGGTCGCTGCAGATAAACGGCACGATCCGCTGCCATCGATCGCAATCGCAGAACCTCGTTGCCTGTAATTTCCGCGATCGCCGCCGCCAGCGAAGCGGCCTCCAACCGTGCATGCACGGCGTCGCGCGCCAGCGCATGCGCCTGCTGAAAGTCCAGCAAGTTGCGCGTCTGTTGGCTAACGCCCGTGCGTCCTAACCCCACGCGTGCCGGCGTCAACGTGCGCAAGCGCGTTGCCCACGAACCCGCAACGATTTCGCTCATGCGGTCAGCAACCTTTCGGGATGATGCGCTTCCAGCGTCAGCCGTCCAAACTCGTCGCCTGCCAGCCACGCCTCAAACTCCGGCGCCGGCCGCAGGCCAAGCACTTTGCGTACGTAGAGCGCGTCATGAAAGCTGGTGCTCTGGTAATTCAGCATCACGTCATCCGCGCCCGGCACGCCCATGATGTAGTTCACTCCCGCGGCGCCCAGCAGGGTCAGCAGCGTATCCATGTCATCCTGGTCAGCCTCCGCGTGATTGGTGTAACACACATCGCATCCCATCGGAAGTCCCAGCAGCTTGCCGCAGAAATGATCTTCCAAACCGGCGCGTGCAATTTGTTTGCCGTCGTACAAATACTCGGGCCCGATAAAACCTACCACCGTATTGACCAGCATGGGATGGAAGTGCCGTGCCATAGCATAGGCACGCGCTTCCAATGTCTGTTGATCCACACCATGATGCGCGTTGGCTGAGAGCGCCGAGCCCTGGCCCGTTTCAAAATACATAATGTTCGTGCCAACGCTGCCGTCCGCGCACACTGCGCCCCGCCGCAGCGCCTTGCCCGCCTCGTGCGCTTCTGCCAACAACGACAGGCTCACGCCAAAACTGCGATTCGCTGCCTCGGTCCCCGCAATCGACTGGAAGATCAAATCCACCGGCGCACCGGCTTCGAGCGCCGCCATCTGCGTCGTCACATGCGCCAGCACGCAACTCTGCACCGGGATGTGAAACCGCTGCCGCAGCGTGTCGACCATTTGCAGCAGGCGCGTCGTGGCCGCCACATTGTCACCTGCAGGGTTGATGCCGATCACCGCATCGCCCGAGCCCAGCAACAGTCCATCCAGAATCGACGCCGCGATTCCTAGCGCGTCGTCGGTGGGATGATTCGGCTGCAGCCGCGCGCTCAACCGACCGCGCAACCCCACGGTCGTACGGAACCGCGTGACCACCCGCATCTTCGCTGCCGCCGTGATCAGATCCTGCACGCGCATCAGCTTGCTTACCGCCGCCGCCATTTCCGGCGTCAACCCCGGAGCGAGCGCGGCCAGCCGTTCTTCCGTTGCGTCGTCTGAGAGCAGCCAGTCGCGTAACTCGCCTACCGTCAGCGACCGCACTGGCGCGAACGCAGCGGCATCGTGCGTGTCCACAATCAGTCGAGTAACTTCATCTTGCTCATAAGGCACCACCGCCTCTGAAAGAAAAAGCGCCAAAGGGACATCGGCCAGCGCAAACTGAGCGGCCACGCGCTCCTCGGCTGACTCCGCTGCAAGCCCCGCCAGCACATCGCCCGAGCGCAGCGGTGTGGCCTTGGCCAGCAATGTGCGCAGGCTGTCGAAGACGTACCGCTTGCTGCCGATGGTGTGAGCGAATGTCATGCGATTACTCCTTCAGCATAGCGGCAAACCGCAAGGTCGCATAGGCAGCAATGCAGCACTCGCGCCGCGCGGCTTGCTCCCACGCGAATCGTCCGATTGATATAATCCCCGATGCACCCGGAATGCGAGAACGCCCGTGACAAAACCATTCCAGCAATTCTGCGCGCTCCCCAGGGCCTTGCCACTGGCCCTCGTTGGAGTCACCCTTTTCTTCGCGTCGCCGACGGCTTCTGTCTGCGCTCAATCGTCCCGCCCTGCCTCCGCGCATACCTCCTCTGCGCGTAATGCCTCTGCCGCAGATGCTGCCTTCATCGTGCGCACCACGGCAGGCACCCTGCGCGGCAAAGCTCGTCCCGGTGGTGGCGCGGAATTCCTCGGCGTTCCCTATGGGCAGCCTCCGGTGGGCCCGCTGCGCTGGCGTGAGCCCGTGCCCGCCAAGCCCTGGTCCGCCGTGCGCAATGCGAACGCCTTCGGCGCACCCTGCGCGCAGCCCGAACTCGGCGACTGGAACCGGCACGACGCCGAAAACGGCCGCGAAGACTGCCTCTACCTCAACGTCATCACACCCACGTGGCCGGTCAAGAAACCGCTGCCGGTCATGTTCTTCATCCATGGCGGCGCCAACGAAGGCGGCTCCGGCACAGGCGATCTCTACAACAGCGGCACCCTCGTCGATCACGGAGTGGTGTTGGTCACTATCAACTACCGCCTGGGCATCTTCGGCTTTTTCGCCCATCCCGATCTCTCCAGTGAATCGTCGCATCATGCTTCGGGCAACTATGGCCTGATGGATCAAATTCTCGCTCTGCACTGGGTGCGCGCAAACATAGCAAGGTTCGGCGGCGATCCACAGAACGTCACCGTCTTCGGCCAGTCCGCCGGCGCCATCGACACCGGATTGTTGATGACGTCTCCCATTGGCGCGCCGCTCTTCCAAAAAGCCATCGCTGAAAGTGGGTCGGCCTTCACCGTGCCCCTTGCGACACTTGCCGATGCCGAGGCCAAAGGGCAGGAACTCGCCCAGGATTTGGAAGCATTGGACCAGGAAGACCCGATCGTTTTCCTGCGCCAGGTGCCGGCGCCCCAGCTTCTGGCGACGATACAAAGCCTCGACACCAAATTGCGCCCGCGCATCGGCCCGATCGTCGATGGATGGGTGGTGTCGCGTTTGCCCGCTTCTGTTTTTGCCGCCGCACAGGAGTCGCCCATCCCCTTGCTTTTCGGGACCACGACGCGGGAATTCGGAGACTCAGAATCGCCCGACCAATTGCACGTCCTCATCAAGCAAGCCACCGGCGGTCTTGCGCCCAGGGTCCTCGACGCGTATGGCCTCGCGAATGGTGACACGGTCACCGACGACCCGAAGTATGGCACCATCGCAGATCAATGGGCCGCCGACGTCGCCTTCCGCTGCCCCGCCGTAGTGCAGGCGGAGTGGCATACGGCCGCGCACCATGCGGTCTATCAGTACGAACTCGACCACCCTATTCCCGGCCAGGAAAATGCGATTCACTCGTCTGACCTGTCGTATGTCTTCGGCTTCTATCCCAAGATCGGCAACCTTGCGGGTGCCTACACCGACGTCGATTTCAAGCTCGCCGATCTCATCGAGACTTACTTCACCAACTTCGCCAAAACCGGCGATCCGAACGCAACCGGTTTGCCCCAATGGCCGCAATTTGGAATAGCGCAGGCTTACATACAATTCATGCCCGATGGCAGCGTTGCGCCCGCAGCAAAAATGCGCAGCACCCAGTGCAGCGTCTACCGCGATTTTTTGAATGAACAACTGCACTGATCGATTTGCTGCATGCGCCGAGAACAGAGGATGCTGTGCTATCCCTTCGTGCCTGAGCAAATCCCCGACCCGCCCCAATCGCCATCGCACTCCAAAACAAAAGGGCTGAGGATTCCGATCGGAATCCTCAGCCTTTTGTTTTCAACTTCCTTGATTTTTAATTCACCGACGCCGCTCTTGGCGAAATCCCACTGATCTCCGCGGCACGCGCCTCTGCATACGCCGCCGCGCCCATCAGCGCCGCGCGGCTCTCGAGGATAATGCGCACCGGCATGTTGATCAGCAATTGGCTCAGCCGCCCCTTGTCTGTGAACGCCTTCAGGAACGTGCCGTCCTTCAGCTTCTCCAGAATGCGCGGCGCTATGCCTCCGCCCACGTAGAGGCCGCCTACTGACAACACTTTCAACGCCAGGTTGCCGGCCTCCGCACCATAGGCCGAGACAAACATGTCCAGCGTCTTTGCGCAGAGTTCGCTCTTCGCCGCCAGGCCCATCTCGGTAATCACCGCGTTAGGGTCGTCGACTTTGGCAATCTTCTCTGCCAGCCATGCCGGCTCATCAAGGCCGCGCACATCGCGCAAAAACTCGTAGATACCGGTCATGCCCATGCCGCTGATCACGCGCTCAAAGCTGATGCGCCCGTTGTATTTCTGCTTTAGAAAGCGCAGCAGGTCGATTTCGTCTTCGTTGCGCGGCGCATAATCCACGTGGCCGCCCTCGGACGGATACGGCACATGAATGCGGCCATTCCACGCCAGAATGCCTTCGCCCAGGCCCGTCCCGGCGGCAATCAGCGCGCGATTGCCGATCTGGCTCGCATCGCCTTCGCTCAAGGTGTAGATCTGGCTAGAACTCAGCTCAGCGATGCCGTAGCCGTTGGCCTCCAGGTCGTTGATCAGGAAGACGTGCTGAATGCCCAGCCCCGTTGCCAGTTCCCGGCTGTCCAGGGTCCACGGCAGATTGGTGAGGCGCAGGCGCCCGTCGCGCACCGGTCCCGGCACGCCAAAGCAGGCCGCAGTCACCTTGTCGGCGCCCAGGAACTGCTTGACGATCTCTTCCAGCCCGCTGTATTCCTTGGCCGGGAATCGCTCATCCCGCGTATATTTCAGCTTTCCTGCAGTAAATTCGTATATCGCCAGGTGGACCTTCGTGCCACCTACGTCTCCAGCGAGAATCATCTTTCCCTCTCCAAAACTCCGCAGCCTTCCCCATCGGTTGCGGGCAGAAGCGCAGCAGCGGCCTGATCCAGAATCAGAGTGAGTATACCGCTTGAGGGCCATATCAGTTGACTCGGCAGGCGTTCCGGGTCGCGCGGCCCGGTGAACACGTCGCGCAGCACCTCCGCCTTGTCCGCACCGCCTATCAGGAAGAAAACCGAGCTGGCGGCATTAATGACCGGCCAGGTCAGCGTGATGCGCCAGGTCTCCTTCTGCAGAACATGGTTGGCCGTCACCAGCCGGCCCATCTCGTGGAGGGCCTCGGTATGGGGAAACAGCGACGCCGTGTGGCCGTCCGGCCCCATCCCCAGGGCCACCAGGTCAAAGCGCGGCACCCAGCCCCCCGCCTTGGCCTCGCCGGGAGCAAACCAGGGCCGCTCCGCCCCATCCATCTCGAACTTCTCGCGCAGCAACGCCTCGTAGCGGGCCGCGGCCGCCTGCGGGTCCAGTTCGCCTTCCATCCGGTGCACCTGCTCGGGTTTCAGCGGAACCTTGTCCAGCAGAGCTTCCCGGGTCATGCGGTAATTGCTCTCTGCGTCGTCGGGGGGTACACAGCGCTCGTCGACCCAGAACAATTCGAGCTTGTCCCACGGCAAGCGCCCGCGCCACGGTTGCGCCGCATTGGCCAGCAGGGCAAATGCAGCCTTCGGCGTCGATCCGCCGCTGATGGCGATCCGCGCGCGTCCGCGCTTCGCGACTGCCATCTCCGCTGCGTGAGTAAATTGCTCTGCTGCAGCAGCCGCCAGCGCTGCAGAATCCGCCACAACGCGGTACTCGATCCTGAGACGATTCGTCACAAATGTGTTCCTCAGGCTCTTACATTACATGGGTGGTTGTGACAGAAGGAAGTACGCGGCGCGTCCGGTTTTACCGTCCTAGATACACCCGGTACTGCTGCTCCAGAATGCCCGAAGCGCGCGCCAACCCAAGCTTAGACAAGTTGTACTGATATAGGCTCTCGACGAGATTGTTCTGCGCCGAAGCCAGTGTCGCCTGCGCTGTCACTAGCGGCAGGTTGTCGTCCACACCCGCGTTCACGCGATCGGTCTCATCGCTCAGCGCGCGCGAGGCCAGGTCCACGTTCGATCGCGCCACTTCCACCAGCTTGTGCGCGGCATCCACATCCAGCAATGCATCGCGCACCTGCTGGTCGATATGACCTCGCGTATCCTCGAGTTGCGAATTCACGGCATCCAGTTGCGCCCGTGCCGCTTCCTCATCGCCGCGCAGCTTGGCCTCGCGGAAGATGGGTACACTCAGCGTGCCGACCGCCGCGAAGTTGCCATGCGTGCCCGCGCCGTTCACTGTGTCGGTGCCCCAGTAGCCGCCGAACGTCAGGGTCGGCAGCCGCTGGCTGCGATACACATTGTGCAGCCCGCGCATCTCCACCACCTGGTTCTGCAGATTCTGATAGTCCTGTCGATTCTTGTAAGCAATCGCACGCACTTCTTCGGGCGTCTGCGTGGCCAGCTCGCTATAGGGAGCGGCATCGGTCAATTGAATCCTCTGTCCCGGATCGACGCCAATCTCCCGCTTCAACAGAATCAGGTCTTTATCCAGTGCGTTCTGCGCCGCAATCACTGCCTGTTGCTGCGCCTGCAATTGCACCCGTGCCCGCAACTCGTCCAGGTTCGCTGCGACACCCGCTTCGTGCTCCGCGTGGGCCTGATCGAACAGCACCTTGTCGGCCTGCTCAAGTGCGGTCGCATCGTCCACTTCGCTGGCTGCGGCAATTGCATGCAGATAGGCCGTGGCCACCTGCTGCACCACCTCGCCCCGCGCCGACATCTTGGCGAAATGGGCCGCGCGCGTCGCTGCTCCGGCCGCCTTCCAACCGGCAATCACGGGGCCGGAGAACAGAATCTCTTGAAAATTGATTTGCCCCTGCGTCAGATCGTCCTTCGTGATGGTCGAGAACCCAGTCGTAGACCCGGAGAAACCGAGCAGAGAAGCGAACTTCGCAATCGTGCTGGGCCCAAATCCCTGCGCCGCCAGGTCGTGTTGAAAGACGCCCGTGCCGCCGCTCACAGTAATCGTGGGCAGAAACAGTTGCAGCGCCTCGTTCTTTTCGCCGTGCAGCAAGTGCTCTGCGTTCTCCGACTCTTTCAATCCCAGGTTGTTCTGGAGGCCACGCTGCACCGCATCGTCCAGCGACAGTTTCAGCGTCTCGTCGCTCACCGGTTGCGCCGTCACGCTGCCATAAAACGGATTGGTTGCGGAAGTTGGGTTCCCCGTCTGTGCCTGGGCGCGCAGGCCTGCGAGAGCCAGAGTGCCGCATGCCAGCGTTGCGCACACCCAACCCGCACTCTCCCATGGGGAGACAAATTGCTTCTTTCGCTTCACATCCACATTTTCTCAGATGTCCCAGCCAACGCAAGGATTCCGTGTCACAGCCGAAAAACGTCTTCGTAGTGAAAATTGTGCGCGAAGAGGGGGCGAAACTCGCGTTTCGCTCCCTCGAGCCTGCCGAAGACCGTCAAATCCTCTGCCGCGCCCACTTCCCGCGCCGAAAAAGCACGACACTCGCCAGGGCCACGGCGGCCTGGGCCGTCACCACGGCGATCAGTGCTCCACGTTCCCCCATGTGCAGACCCACGGCCAACCCCCAGGCCAAAGGCAGTTGCAGCACCCAGAAACCGAAGAAGTTCACAATCGTCGGTGTCATCGTGTCGCCAGCGCCATTGAAGGCCTGCAGCATCACCATCACATACGCATAGGCCACGTTGCCGCAGCTGAACGTACGCAAGGCCATGGCGGCAATCGGCACCACCGCCGGATCCTGCACAAACAGCCGAACTACCGGCGTGGCAAACACAAAGAAGAACAGCCCTAGGATCCCGAGAAACAACACGTTGTAGAAGCTGGTGCGCCACACCGCCAAGGCCGCGCGATCTGGCCGTCCTGCGCCCAGGTTCTGCCCCACCAGCGTGGCGGCAGCGTTGCTCAATCCCCATGCCGGCAGAATGAAGAAGACCACAATGCGAATCGCAATTGTATATCCAGCCACCGCTGCGCCGCCAAACATCGCCACAATCCGCACCAGCACAATCCAGCTCGCATTGCCGACGGCAAACTGCACAATGCCCGCCAGCGAAATCCGCAGCAACCGCACCATGACCCGCACGTTGAGCCGCAGATGCCGCGTCAGCACGCGAATGCGCTCTGTGCCTTTCATCAGCCGGTAAAACTGGTACAGCACTCCAATGGAGCGGCCCGTCAGCGTGGCTGTTGCCGCACCCGCCACGCCCATGTGAGGAAACGGACCAAGCCCAAAGATGAGGCACGGGTCGAGGATCAGGTTAATGATGTTCGACACCCACAGCAGCCGCATCGCGATGGCCGCGTCTCCCGCACCGCGAAAAATCGCGTTGTTCAGGAACAGCATGATGACCACGCCGCACCCACCCAGCGCAATGCGCGCGTAGCCCGAGCCCGTTGCAACAATCGCCGGCGACGCACCCATCAGCCGCAGCAATTGCGGCGCAAACAGTCCCGCAGGTATCCCCAGCACCAGCGAAATCACCAGGCCCAGGCCGATCGCCTGCACAGCTGCAATCGCCGCGTCCTCCGGGTCTTTCTCGCCAATACGTCGCGCCACCATGGCCGTCGTCGAAATGGCGACGCCCATGCCGATCGCAAACACCAGCGCAAGCAATGACTCGGTGATACCCACAGTGGCGACGGCATCCGCGCCCAGGCGGCCCACCCAGAACACGTCCGTCACGGCAAAAAGAGACTCCAGCACCATTTCGAGAACCATGGGGATGGCCAGCAGAAAGATGGAGCGATTCAAACTTCCTATTGTGTAGTCCTGGTGCGTGCCGCGCAGCGCTTCGCGCACGGACGCCCAGAACCCGCGCGCACGAGATTCTGTCGCGGTAGTTTTGATCAACGTCATGGGGAACTCCACAATGCCGCGCGCAAAGGTGCGGGCATGAGCGAAGGGGTCACGCTGCGATCAACTAGAGATTGTGCAGGTTCACCCCGAGGCTGAAGTCATCCTCGGGTAAAACAGTAGAACGGCCCGAGGCAATGTTCAGCGAATAGGTCGTACGGCGACAGGCTGAAACATCGTTATCCTCCCAAGCCGGGGATCGGCGGTCTCTTACTATAACCCGATTCTCGATTTCATTTCCACTGGAATCGAACCGATCCGGCCGGAGATTCCGTGAAAATTCCGCTACGCTCTTCACCTCCGCACACTGTCCCTTTTTCGGCCCTTCCGCAAAACGTCTATCGCTCTGTACAATTCCAGCCAGCCAGCGTCTATCAGGGAGACGCCTCCCCAATCGCGTCCCTCCGGCCCTTTCCCTAACCTGGTTTCTGGAGCAAATCGATGCCGCTCAAGCTGACCATCAATGGAGTAGCCTCTACCGTCGACGTTCCGCCCGACACGCCTCTCCTCTGGGTGTTGCGCGATGTCCTCCACCTGCACGGCACCAAGTACGGCTGCGGCATTGGCACCTGCGGCGCTTGCACGGTGATTGTCGGTGACGAAGCCGTCCACTCCTGCAGGACCTCTGTCGGCTCCGTGGTCGGCGCGCAGGTCACCACCATCGAAGGCCTCTCCGCCGACGGCACTCACCCCGTGCAAGTCGCTTGGGAGGCGCTCGACGTGCCGCAGTGCGGCTACTGCCAGGCTGGGCAGATCATGGCCGCGAGCGCGCTACTGGCCTCTTCGCCCCATCCCACCGATGAGGAGATCGATACGGCCATGAGCCGCAATCTCTGCCGCTGTGGCACCTATCCGCGTATTCGCGAAGCGATCCACCAGGCAGTCCAAATGGGCGCTGCCCACAAGAGCTAGGAGGGGCCATCCATGAAGCTGAATAGGCGATCTTTCCTGCAAATGACGGCTCTCGCGGGCGGCGGTTTTTCGCTCGGCCTCTACACGCGGCCTTTGGCCTTCGCGCAGGGTCCGCCGCCTGAGCCCGATCTCAAGCCGCAGACCTTCATTCAAATCGCGCCCGACGGCATTGTCACCGTCATGGCCAAGGCGTCTGAGACCGGCCAGGGCATGCGCAACATGCTCCCCATGCTCATCGCCGACGAGCTCGACGTTGAATGGAAGAACGTACGCGTGCAGCAGGCCGACCTCAACGAGAAAATCTACGGCATTCAATTCTCCGGCGGCTCCGCCAACACGCCCATGGGGTGGGAGCCGATGCGCCGCGTGGGCGCTGCGGCCCGCGAGATGCTCATCACGGCTGCTGCGCAAACCTGGGGCGTGCCCGAATCCGAATGCACCACCGAGCCCGGCCGCGTGCTGCATAAAGCGTCTGGCCGCTCCGCCACTTACGGCGAACTCGCAGCCAAAGCCGCTGCCCTCACGCCGCCGGCCCTCAGTTCCGTCAAGCTCAAGGACCCCAAGGATTACCACATCATCGGCCACTCGCAGGCTGGCGTTGATACCCACGCCCTCGTCACCGGCAAGCCCATCTTCACCGTCGACGTCACGCTTCCCGGCATGTTGTACGCGTCGATCGAAAAGTGTCCCGTCTTTGCAGGAAAAGTAAAGTCCGCCAACGTCGACCACATCAAAACGCTGCCTGGCGTGCGTCACGTCCTGCTCATCGACGGCGGCATCAAACCCGGGCCGGCCATTGAATGGGAGCCCGGCATGGAGTCCGGCGTTGCCATCGTGGCAGACACATGGTGGCAGGCGCAGCAAGCACGCAAACAACTCAACGTCGATTGGGACCTTGGCCCCGGCGCAACACAGAGCAGCGAAGGATTCGAGAAGCGCGCACAGGAATTCCTGCAGGCGCCGCCCGTCACCACCGTCCGCAAATTCGGCGATGTCGATGCCGCGCTCAAGTCGTCCGCCAAGACACTCGAAGCCACGTACCAATTCCCGTTCATCGCGCACGTCACGCTCGAGCCACAGGGCGCCACCGCCCACTTCAAAGACGGCAAACTGGAGATGTGGACATCCAGCACCCTGCCCACCGACGGCCGCCAGTTGATCGCCAAAACTCTCAGCATCCAGGAAAGCGACATCACGACCCACATGGTGCGCGGCGGCGGCAGCTTTGGGCGTCGCCTGCAAAATGACTACGCCGTCGAAGCTGCCTGGATCGCCAAGCAGATCGACGCGCCCGTCAAGCTGCTCTGGTCCCGCGAAGACGATGTCATGCACGATCCCTTCCGTCCCGGCGGAACGGTTGGTCTCAAAGGCGGCGTCGACGCGAAGGGCAAACTCACCGCGTGGCGCCATCACCTCATCACCTACGGCGACGAGAAGCACACCGCGCCCGGCGGCGACATGGGGCCCGATTCCTATCCCCTGGCCTTCGTCCCTGCCTTCGCGCTTTATACCTCGCCCCAGCCGCTCATTCTGCGTTGCGGCGCGCTGCGTGCACCCGGTGACAACGCCTACTGCTGGGTGGCGCAATCGTTTCTCGACGAGCTGGCGCACGCCGCCGGCCGCGACCCTTTAGATTTCCAGCTCGACATGTTGAGCAACAAGCCGGCTCCGTGGACCGGCCTCGCCCCGGACGTGCATGAGCCCACTGGCCAGGATGTTCTGATTCCTGAGCGCTACAAGGGCGTGCTCCAGATGGTTGCAGAGAAGTCCGGCTGGGCCAAGCGCGGTAAAGAAGCAGGCCGCGGCATGGGCATCGCCGCATGGTTCTGTCACCTCGGCTACTTCGCTGAGGTCGCCGACGTCAGCGTCGACAAGGACAACAAGGTCACGGTCAACCACGTCTGGGCAGTCGGCGATGTGGGCAGCCAGATCATCAATCCACAGGCCGCTGAGAGCATGGCGTATGGCGGAGTGATTGAAGGCATGAGCCATCTCGGCCAGGAAATCACTCTCGTCAACGGACGGGTGCAGCAGACCAACTACACGGCGCACCGCATCTTGCGCATGCGCCAGACGCCGCCCATAGAGGTCTTCTGGCGCAAGACGGATTACGCGCCCACCGGTCTCGGCGAACCAACCCTTCCGCCGATTTTGCCCGCCGTCACCAACGCCATCTTCGCAGCGACAGGGAAGAGAATTCGCACCCTGCCGCTGCAGAAGAGCGGGTTTAACTGGGCGTAGTCCTTCCTTGTTTCAATCTCGACTGGACGGTCGCCCATCCTTGAATTGCATTTGATTCAAGGGTGGGGGAGAGCCCTGGACCGTCCACGTCGATCCTTGACGCAGTGACCCTCGTTTCTAATCCATTTCTCATCTATCGCCCCGTTCTCGAAGGGAAATCAGCTTCGTCGGTTCGACCCCCGCGCCGCCTATGACCTTTGTACCCCTCGCTAGGTGACTACTTTTGATGTTCGACGTGTCTTCCGGCCTTTGCGAGTGCAATCTATTAGCACAGATTAATTTTTGTTCTGCCTATTTCCTATGAGACATAAAGCACCGAAAAGTCCGAGAGAAGCCATCGAAGCTCTTCGTCATGTGCTGCACATGATCGAGAACTATCCGCAGCCGCACCTCGAGCCCCATACCCTCTTGGAATTGGAGCGGCAGACCCGGCAACGCATCGAAAGCCTCGAAGCGGCTCTCGCCGGCGTGCCGGTCGGCTAGGCTCCTCCACAATTGCACAGTTTCACAGTGCCTATCCGTGGTTTGTACTGTGCTGCACAGTTACACAATTTCACGGCCTGTGCCGCTGGTTTTCGCTGTGCTGCACAGTTTCACAGCCCAGGTTATTTATTATTGCCGCTCGGAATCGAGTCAATGCGCTGATTTGCAACGACTTGAGATCGTAGTGGCGTGTGCATTTTGGCGCATTTTTGTACGTTGTTGCGCGTTAAAGGTGGCTTTTTGGGCACCTGCGGTGGGGCCAACTGCGCTTCGCGCTTTATTCGATTGCTGTATTAAGTGTGCGCCTTTTGCCCGTAATTATTCACAATTGGGGTGAAGTTTCTTGCGTTGATGGGAAAAGGGTTGCGGACTATTTTTTGGATTGCCTCTTGACAAGGCACCTGCGGTGCGGCAGCCGCGCTTCGCTCCGGAGGGTTTGTGGTTTCCCGGTTATCTACGGAAGTCGTTCGGCACGGTCGGCGGGGTGGTGAGGTTTCATGCTGCCCCTACGGGGCGGCGGGGCGTGGTGGTGGATCTGACCCAGGGTTGGAACCCTGGGCTATTTTCATGCTCTCCCTACGGGAGGCAGCCCGCAGTGGTCAGTGATCGGCGGTCAGAGAGTGGAAGGGCAGGGTCCGTGCTTTCCCACCCATTCGCGATGAGACTGCGAATGGATGGGGCACCCGCTCATTTTGTCCTGCTACGATTACGGCACAGAATCCCGCGAGTCACGCTTCGCCCGCTTTTCCTAATATCGGAGAAGGCGGCATACAAACAATCCCGCAAGAATCAACGCGACAGCTATGTATTTTGCAATATTGATTCCGGATTGGAATTCGCTTGAATCGGTCAGACGCGTCCACAGCGATTTAGAAGCCGCTGCGCTCATATTCTTTGCGTTGCTCGTTTTGTTTGATGTGCTGGCTCATTTCTCGGATAACAAGTACAGAGAAAGGCTATTCGAGAAGATCGGCCTCTGTTTTTTCGCTATAGCTGTGTTTGCCGAGATAGTGGCGTATCCGTACGGCCAGAGAAATGACGAACTCTCGGCAGGGGTAATTGGCTCATTGGATTCCAAGGCAACAGATGCCTCAGTTAAGGCCGCCAAAGCCGTGACCGATTCGGGAATCGCGTTAATGCAAGCCGCTGACGCCATAACATTTGCAGGAAATGCCCAAGAGAAAGCAAATGCTATTGATAGCAAAGCCAAAGAGATAGCCCGTGTTCTCAATGCTGAAAGCCCGCGAGCACTTCTCCTCAGTAACGCCGAAAATGAGTTCGTAAAGAGCGCCAAACCGTTTACAGGCCAACGGTTTGCTGTGATGGTATGCGGCAAACCTGACGTTCTCTCATCGCCAGGAGACGAGCGATTCGCTGTGTGGGCGACTCTGTCGCATTTCCTAGACGACGAAGCAAAATGGCGTCCGTCAACCGGATCGATAATGGAAGATTTTTGTGAGCGTGTCCTAGGAATCCAAATATACGTTCGGTCGGATGCTCCTCCTGCAACCTTGAAGGCTGCGCAAACACTTGTCCAAAAACTAAAGGAAATTCTTCCTCCCCAGCCGATGCCAATGCTCTTGCCTGTCAATCCAAATGACGTGGGAGACCTGCGCGGCCTTGAAGGGACCGCGTTTGGAATGGTGGCCACCGATCCGAAGCTAATTGCGGTGGAGATTGGGGAGCGGCCTTCACCGCAAACAAAGGCGAAGGCCCGCCAAACCGCCAAACGAAACCGATGAATCGTATTGGCATCGGCTGACTCTGTCAGAGTCTCCCTCCGGGAAACAGGGGCGCGGAGGCAGTTGGGCGAACCGCGGGTGCCGCAGCAAGGGTGGGAACGCAAAGCTCCGCGAACCATTCCGAGTCCGCGGGGCCAATGTTCACTGACAACTGCCGTTACTCCTCTTCTTCTTCCACCGGCCGTTTGGCGTTGGCGAGGATCTTTTCGGACACCAGTTGCGGAACGATGTCGTAGTGGTGCATTTCCATCCGGTAGGTGCCTTTGCCCTGGGTCATTGAGGTGAGCAGCGTGCCGTAGGTGAGCATCTCGGCCATGGGCACTTCGGCGTTAATCACCGTTGTGCGTCCCTTGGACTCCATGCCCTGCACGCGGCCGCGCCGGCTGTTCAGGTCGCCCATCAAGGTGCCGGCGAACTCATCCGGCGCTTCGATCTCGACCTTCATGATGGGCTCAAGCAGACACGGCTTGGCGGTCTCCATGCACTTGCGGAAAGCCAGCCGCCCCGCCATCTTGAACGACATTTCGTTCGAGTCCACATCGTGATAGCTGCCGTCGAAAATCGTGGCCTTGAAGTCGACTACGGGATAGCCGGCCAGGTAGCCGCGCATCGCCGACTCGACGATGCCCTTTTCGACCGCAGGAATAAACTGCCGCGGCACCGCGCCGCCAAAGACTTCGTTGCCAAACTGGAAGCCGGACCCGCGCGGCAAGGGCTCCATGCGAATTTTGCAATCGCCAAACTGGCCGTGGCCGCCACTCTGCTTTTTGTGCCGCCCATGCCCTTCAGTCTTGGCGCGAATGCTTTCGCGATACGGCACCTTGGGCGACTTCAGCGTCACCTCGGCGTGATAGCGCTTTTTGAGACGCGAGACGATGGCCTCAATGTGCGGCTGCCCCGCGCCGGCGATCAGGAACTCGTTGGTCTGCGGATCGCGGAAGAAGCGAATCAGCAGGTCTTCCTCCATCAGCTTGTGAATGGCGGGCGCCAGCTTGTCCTCATCCGCGCGGCTCTTGGGCTCGATGGCGTAGGTCATGGCAGCTTCGGGCAAAGGCGCCAGTTCGATCTGGATCTCTGCGCCTTTCTGGCCGAGCGTGTCGCCGGTAAATGTCTCGCGCAGCTTGGCCACTGCGCCGATGTCGCCGGCGTGCAGCTCGGGCACGTCGATGGCTTTGCGGCCTTGCATGACGCTGAGGTGCGAGAAGCGCTCCTGGCCGCGCCGGGTGTAATTCTCCAGCGTGGCATCATTCTTTACCACCCCGCTGATGACCTTGAAGAAGGTGATGCGCCCCGAGAATGGGTCGCTCATGGTCTTGAAAACCACCAGGGCGGTTGGTTCCTTGTCGTCTACCGACCGGAACGCGACGCCAGAGCTACCCGATCCGGCCGCATCGCCGTTGGAGGCAACGGCCTGCAGCACAGGCGTCTTCACTGCGATTGGCGCGCGCTCCGTCGGCGCGGGCGCGTAGACCTTGATGAAGTCGAGCAGGTGATCGGCAGCCATGTTGGCCGCGCCGCTGACAAACAGCACGGGGAAGATGCGGTCCTCGCGAATCGCTTCATGCAATGCAGTAATCAGATGCTGTTCGGGAATGGTGCCCTCGGCGAAGTACTCCTCCATGAGCTCGTCTTTGCCCTCGGCTACGAGTTCGACCAGCGCCTCATGCGCGGCCTTGGCCGGCGCGGCGATGCTGGCGGGAATCTCGCCGGTAATCTTGCCGCGTCCATCGCCACCGGGCGTGTAGTAGAAGGCTTCCATCGTCACCAGGTCGACCACGCCGTGGAATCCGTCCGGCCCGCTGATGGGCAGCTGCACGGGAACGCACTGCCGGCCCCAGCGTGCCTGTAAATCCTCAATCTGCGCACTCAACCCGCCCTGGCCGCCGGCCTTGGGGTGGTCCATCTGGCTCACCACTACCATCCGCGGCAGGTTGGCCTCTTCGGCATATTTCCACACACGCTCGGTCACGGCCTCGACGCCATTCTGCGCATTCACCACCACCACGGCGGACTCGACGGGCAGCAGGGCGGCGCGGGCTTCGTGGGAAAACATGTGGAAGCCGGGGGTATCGACAAAATTGATCTTGGTGCCCTGCCACTCGGCATAGGCCACGGCGTTTTGCATGGTGATGCCGCGCGCTACTTCTTCTTCGTCGTAGGCGGTCACGGCCGAGCCGTCTTCCACACGGCCCTGGGTTGGGGTGGTTTTTGCGGCATGCAGCAGAGCAGCGATCAAGGTGGTCTTGCCGCTGTGCGCATGCCCCACTACAGCTACGTTGCGGATCTCACTTCCCTGGTACGTTTTCATTGTGCTTCTCCTTAGCCCCTGCGGCCGGGCCCAATGGCTTCAGTCGTCGCAGGGGGAATCTGTTGCGCGCACGATGGGGCGCACATGCATTGGTGGGTCGGGCGATAGGTAAATGCCGGCGGCACAGGGACACTGCCAAGGCGTCCGTGAGGACGTCCGCTGGTCCGGATTGCCGGGGTGAAGGCCCCGGTCTGCCGTCTTCCTCGTCCATGCGGAGGGTCTCCGGCAGGCGCATGGCGAGTGAACGTAGGATGAATCCGCCAAGCGTCTTGCTTTAAGAAAACGGATGCTATCACACCCGGTATGTGAACGTCCTGTGACTCGTCGCACGGCTCAGCAGATTCTTTTTTGGATGAATGGCGGGCCGGAAACCGGCTACCAGTGCAGGACCGGGAGCAGGCTGGAGTAGTCGTCCGTCCACAGCCGAAGCCCCGGCTTTTCAGTCGGAAGGTGAACTCGCCCGATGACTTCCGGCTGGCTGAAGAAGGCGGGATTGTCGGTCAAGAGCATCCACGATGCGGCGAACTCGCCTCGCTCGTCGTTGGGAGCGGAGGACACGCGCCGGGCGGTCATGCCGGAAGCCTCGGCAAGCAGCGCGATAGGCGGCTCCAGGTCGACGTGCTGGTTCGAAATATGGAATGCCAGGATGCCGCCCGGGACGAGATGTTTGCGGTAGAGCGCGAGCGCCTGCGTGGTGAGCAGATGAAGCGGAATGGCGTCGCCGGAGAAAGCGTCGACCACCAACACGTCAAACTTCTGCGGCGGCTCGCTGGCCAGCAAGAGGCGCCCGTCGCCCTCGGCAATCTGAACCTGAGCGCTTGAATCGCGAATGTAGGTGAAGACGTTTTGGGCAATCGGCGCGACGCCGGGATTGATCTCGTAGAAGCGAATGCGGTCGCCTGGCCGGCCATACGCGGCGATCGTGCCCGCACCCAGGCCAATGACGCCGATATTGCGCGGACGTCTCTGGCAGCAGAAGCGCAGAGCCAGGCCAACGCCCGAGTCCTCTGCATAGTAGCTTGTTGGCGTTCTGCGCAACTGCTCAGTTCCGAAGAATTGTGTGCCGTGCTCAATGCTTCCGTTGGCAAGAACGCGCCGCACCGAACCGGGGTAGCCGTGGTCCTGCCGCACGCGCAAGGTGCCGTAGAAGTTGCGCACGGCGGCGATCATCTCGCGCTGACTGGCGATCGCGATCCACACCACCAGCACCGCCATCATGACGCTGGCAACGGACCACAGCAGGCGCTGGCTCCATCCGCCGGCCCAGGTGACGGCAAGCGCGAGCAACGCGGTGACGAGGAACGTGATCGCGAGATCGTAGTTGTAGCGAAAGATCAGCGGAAATGCGATGCCAATGAGAAAGGAGCCGAGGGCGCCGCCCGCGGCAAAGAGCAGATAAAACAGCGTCGATTCCGATGAGCGCTGTGGCCGCAATGCACAAGCTTCGCTGTGGCAGAAGTAGCAGGACACGAGAACTTCGACGAGGAAGAAGAGGAGGCTCACCCGCATGGGCAGGGAGAAATCCGTCTTCGACAGCATGTAGGCGAGGCCGCCCAGCATCACGATCAGCAGGCGCGTGACGATGCCGCGCGGCAGCAGGTGAGGAAACTGGAACGCCAGAATCAGCGTCATGAGGTAGACGGCGAGGGGCAGAATCCAAAGCAGCGGAATGGCGGCTACGTTGGCGGTGAGATAGCTGGTGACCGCGCTTAACTGCATGGCCGCGCCCATGGGCAACAAAACCCATAACAGCTTGTGGCGGAGTGGCGCTTGCGGGAGGGTGGATTCATCTTCGGCGGGGAGTTGCACAGAATTCGCAGTCGTGGCGCGGGTCTTCCGGGCCAATGTCATCGCGATGACGGCGAACACGACAAAGCCGCAGGCCCACGCCGCGCGCTGCACTTGCAGTGTGAAGTACGGTTCGATCAGGCTGGGATAGAGCCCAAGCGCCAGCAGCGAAGCCAGATTCGAAAGCGCGAATAGACGATAGGGAATTGCGGTGCCCTCGAGGCGCGACCACCACACCTGCATCAGCGGGCTGGTGGCGCCGAGCACCAAAAATGGAAGCCCGATCCAGATGCACAGTGTGGTGAAGACGGTGGTGACCGGATGGCCCGACCCAAATCCCGCGGCAATGCTATGAACCGCCCACAGAATTGATGCGATGGCCGCCAGCAGAAGCAGCGCGTAGTGCAGGTTCCATTTCGCCGTGCGGGCCATCCAGTGCGCGTAGAGATAGCCGCACAGCAACGCTGTTTGAAAGAAGACGAGGCAGGTGATCCAGACAGCGGCCGATCCACCTAAAAAGGGCAGCAACTGCTTGGCTGCAAGGGGCTCAACCAGGAAGAGCAGAAACGACGAAAGAGAGACAGCGCCGCCAAATAACAAGCGCGAACGGTTCATCACAACAAGTTTCCCTCGTGCACAGCGGCGTCGGTCTCGATTACGGCTTCTCCGCCGGGTTTGATTCCGTGAAAACCGGATGCTATCACAGGACTGGCGAGCGGCGAGTGACAGATGACCAATCGTTGATTGGACGTGATACATTCGGCTTACCCCACGCAGAGATTGCGTTCCCCGGCCCCTTTTCTTTTCTGAGATTCGACTGAGGTACTCATGACCTCTTTTGGTGAAGCGCACGATAAGGCTGGCGGTATCGCTGAATCCGATCGAGCGTCGATTGGCAAGTCCGCACTGCGCAAGGCGTCCATTCGTCTGCTCCCCGTTATCGGCGTGGGCTACGGCCTGGCCTTCATGGACCGAATCAACATCAGCTTCGCCGCGCTGCGCATGAATGACGACTTACATTTCAGCGCCACTGTCTACGGTCTGGGAGCAGGCTTGTTCTTCATCGGCTATGCGCTGTGCGAAGTGCCGTCGAACCTGCTGCTGCTGCGCTTCGGACCCAAGCGATGGCTGGCGCGCATCATGCTCACCTGGGGCCTGCTTGCCTCCGCCATGATGTTCGTCCACACGCCATGGGAGTTCTACGGCCTGCGGCTTCTGCTTGGCATCGCAGAGGCAGGCTTCTTTCCCGGCGTCATCTATTACCTGACCCTCTGGTTTCCGGCGCGTGTCAGGGCGCGCGCTGTGAGCCGGTTTTATGTGGCGCTCCCTCTCAGTTCGGTAGTGATGGGGTCGCTCGCAGGACTGCTGCTGGGCCTCAACGGCAAACTTGGTCTCGCCGGCTGGCAGTGGCTCTTTCTGCTGGAAGGCTTGCCCGCGGCTCTCTTTAGTCTGGTGATTCTGAAGTTGTTGCCCGATGGACCGGCCCAGGCCGCATGGCTGACGAGAGATGAGAAAGCGTGGCTGCAAGGCGAGTTGACAACGGACAATGCCAACGCTCATCTGGGGCATGAAGCAGGCATCCTGCGCGCACTGTTTTCACCGAAAGTATGGATGATCGGCGCATACTTCCTTTGCGCTCTCACCGCGAACTATGCCTATAACTTCTCGGCGCCAGCCATTCTGCAGGGTGTAACGGGATGGAGCGCCACTAACGTCGGATTTCTTGTAGCGTTTTTTGGGCTGGCTGGCGCTGCAGGGATGTTGTTGAACGGCGCCCACTCCGATCGGACTGGCGAACGGGCGTTGCATTGCATTATCCCTTGCATCATCATGGCGCTTAGTTTCTTCGCAGCGAGTTACAACCCCACACCATGGATTGTGGTCCTGGCGTTGGGGACGAGTTTCACAGCGTTCATGTCGATGCAGGGGCCAGCTCTCGCCGTCCCCACTCAATTTCTCGCTGGTCGCGCCGCCGCAGCAGGCATTGCCGCTATGAACACGATCACCATGTTCAGCGGATTCATCGGTCCTTATTGGATGGGCTGGACGAAAGACGCGACAGGAACCTACTGGCTGGGGTTGCGCGGCCTCGCGGTGCCGAGCCTCGCAGCAGCGGGTGTGATGTTTCTTTTGACGCGCAGCCTTGCGCGACGAGCGCCGATCTTCCAACGGCTCGGCGAAGAATCGGCTTAGGTCTCCGATCGCTTGATTTCGTTCAGGTTTGTGCTTTCCCACCCATTCGCCAGAAAGAAGCGAATGGATGGGGCACGGAAACGGTACAGATTCACACGGTCAGAGGCCTAGACTTTGTGCAGGGTCAGAGACTTACGGTCGCGGGAAGAATCTCGTCCACATCTACCCACTGCGTGGGGTAGTTGCCCGTGTAGCATGCTGTGCAATAGCCGTTGGCTTCGTCGCCCTTGCAGGCGTTGAGCAATCCGTCGAGCGAGAGATAGGCGAGAGTATCGGCTTCAATGTAGCGGCGGATCTCTTCAATGGAGTTGTTGGCGGCGATCAGGTCGCGCTTGCTTGGCGTATCCACCCCGTAGAAACACGGCGAGATTGTCGGCGGACAACTGATGCGCAGATGCACCTCTTTGGCGCCCGCGCCGCGCACCATGCGCACAATCTTGCGGCTGGTGGTTCCGCGAATAATGGAGTCATCGATCAGCATCACTCGCTTGCCTTCGAGCAGATTGCGTACCGGGTTCAGCTTGAGGCGCACGCCGAAGTCGCGCACGCGCTGTTCGGGCTCGATGAAGGTGCGACCGACGTAATGATTGCGAATGAGGCCGAGACGGAAGGGAATGCCGGCTTGCTCCGCATAGCCCAGCGCAGCGGTCACGCCGGAGTCGGGCACGGGCACAACCACGTCTGCGGCAACACCGGACTCGCGCGCGAGTTGGCGGCCCATCTGATCGCGGCTTTCCTGGACCCATCGGCCAAAAATGCGCGAGTCGGGACGCGCAAAGTAGACGTGCTCAAAGATGCAGCTCGACTGGGGAAAGCCACTTGCAAACTGCCGGCTGGTGACGCCGTCGTCGGTCACCATGACCAGTTCTCCGGGGAGCACGTCGCGTTCGTACTCCGCGCGTAAAAGGTCGAAGGCACAGGTTTCAGAGGCGAAGACAATGGTGTCGGGTCCGTCGGGATTCTTGATGCGGCCCATCGACAGCGGGCGGAAGCCGCGCGGATCGCGCGCCGCGAAGATGCGGTCGCGGGTCATCATCACGATAGAGAACGCGCCTTCAATCTGCGACAGTGAATCTGCAATGGCGTCGACCAGCGAGCCGGCCTTGGAATGAGCGATGAGCTGGACGATGATTTCGGAGTCGGAAGTGGTTTGAAAATACGCGCCGTCACGTTCGAGGCGCGCGCGCACGTTGCCCAGGTTTACCAGGTTGCCGTTGTGCGCAATGGCGATGAGCCCTTTGGTCGAATCCACGCGAATGGGTTGCGCATTCAAGAGCGCTGAGTCGCCGGTCGTCGAATAGCGCGTGTGGCCGATGGCCATGCTGCCGGGAAGCTTTTGCAGCACGTCGTCGGTAAAGATTTCCGATACCAGGCCCATGCCCTTGATGTTGGCGAGGTGGTGGCCGTCGGCCGTCGCGATGCCTGCCGACTCCTGCCCGCGATGTTGCAGCGCATAGAGGCCGAGATAGGCTTGCCGCGCCGCATCAGGGTGCCCGTGGATCGCGACGACGCCGCACTCTTCGCGGAGTTCGTCGCCTTCAGCGACCATCTCCAGGGAAGCGGGACCAGGGACCAAGGACTGGGCGGCTTTGATCGATTCGGATTCATCGGCGACTTCCGCGACGCCCTGGAAGAGCAGCAAGTTCATGCGGTGACCTCGTCGTGGAGGGTGGCTTCGAGCGATGTCGCCCATAGTTGGCCAAGTTCGGTCAGGGGAGCGGAGATGAACGGTTGACGGTCCACAGAGATTTCAAGACGATTGCCACCCGTGGTGCCGATGCGCGCGACGAAGAAACTGTAGTCACCCGCCAACTTTTCAATTGCTGCAATATTGGCGTGGGCAGTGGTGACCAGTGCCGTGGTCGCGGGTTCAGCGAACAGCCCGAAGAGCGGGTGGGCCATCAGCGATAGGTCCTGATCGACCGTAGCGCCGATGCCTTTGGGAAATCCCGCCTGCGCCAGCGAAACAGCAATGCCGCCATCGGAGACGTCGCGCGCGGAGCGAATCAGCTTGCGATCAGCCAGCGCCTGCAACAGCGTGTGCAGGTCAGATTCAGCGTCAAGATCAAGCTCCGGCGGCTTGCCCCAGAGCTTGCCCAGCACCACCTTGGCAAACTCGGAACTGCCAAACGTAATCTGCTTTGCCTTTGTCTCCGCCTCTGTTGCATCCGCCTTCTCTTTCACGCGGGGCTCGGGTTCAAGAGCGGGAAACGGGTACTGGCTAATCGCCAGAGGTTCAAGCGGAACGGAGAGAGTTGGATCGGGCTCTTCTCCGCGCGGAATCGGCCACAACAGCAGAATCGAGTCGCCCGCCTGCTGGAACTCCGCCGGCACTTGCTTGGTTACGTCTTCGAGGATGCCGACGATGCCCAACACCGGCGTGGGATAGATGCCTTCGCCGCGCGTCTCGTTATATAAGGACACGTTGCCGCCGGTAATCGGCGTACCAAGTGCGGTGCAGGCCTCGGCGATGCCATCAATGGCTGCGGAAAGCTGCGCCATGATTTCCGGCTTTTCAGGGTTGCCGAAGTTCAGGCAGTTGGTGGCCGCCACGGGCATTGCTCCGGTGCAAGCCACCTTGCGCGCGGCTTCGGCCACGGCGTGCATCGCTCCCAGCTTGGGGTCGAGATAGGCCCAGCGGCCATTGCCATCCAGAGCCATGGACAAGGCGCGCTCGTGGCCCGGCTTGCCGGTGCCCTTGATGCGCATGACGCCCGCTTCTCCGCCCGGCCCTTGCGCCGTGTTGGTCTGCACCATCGTGTCGTACTGCTCGTGGACCCAGCGCTTGGAGCAGACATTGGCGCTGGCCAGCAGCTTCTTCAAGTCGGCAGTGTAGTCGCGATCCTTCGCCAGCTCCGCGAGAATCTCGTCGGACGGATCAAGGTCCACGGGTGGCTTCCATGTGCCGACAGGACGGTGATAGAGCGGGGCATCGTCGGTGAGCGACTGGTTGGGAATGTCGGCGACCAGTTCGCCGTGGTGGCGAATGCGCAGGCGGGGCTCGGGCTTCACGGTGCCCACAATCGTCGCGTCCAGTCCCCACTTGGCGAAGACGCTCAGCACTTCATTTTCGCGGCCGTTCTCGGCCACCAGCAGCATGCGCTCCTGGCTCTCGGACAGCATGATTTCGTAGGCGGTCATGCCGGTTTCGCGCTGGGGAACGCGGTCCAGCTCCACGTCGAGGCCCACGCCGCCGCGCGCACCCATTTCGCAGGTCGAACAGGTCAGGCCGGCTGCGCCCATATCCTGAATGCCGACAATCGCGCCGGTCTTCATAGCTTCAAGGCAGGCTTCGAGCAGGAGCTTCTCCATAAAGGGGTCGCCCACCTGCACGTTCGGCCGCTTTGCTTCCGTTCCGGCATGGAATTCTTCGCTGGCCATGGTGGCGCCGTGAATGCCGTCGCGCCCGGTTTTCGCGCCGACGTAGATGACGGGGTTGCCGGTGCCGGTCGCCTTGCCGTAAAAAATCTCGTCCTGCCGGACCATGCCCAACGCGAATGCATTGACCAGCGGATTGCCGCTGTAGCAGGCCTCGAACTTCGTTTCCCCACCCAGGTTGGGAACACCAAAGCAGTTGCCATAGCCGGCGATGCCGCTCACCACGCCTTCGACGATGGAGTGGTTTTTGGTGACCAGTTCCGGCTCGGTGCCGGGCTCCGGCGTAATCGGCCCAAAGCGAAGCGAATCCATCACTGCCAGGGGCCGCGCGCCCATGGTAAAAATGTCGCGCAGGATGCCGCCCACGCCGGTGGCCGCTCCCTGATAGGGCTCAATATAGCTGGGATGATTGTGGCTTTCGATCTTGAAGGCGCACGCCCAACCGTCGCCCACGTCGATGATGCCGGCGTTCTCGCCAGGCCCCTGCACGACGCGTTCGCTCTTGGTGGGCAGCCGCTTGAGATGAACACGGCTGGATTTGTAAGAACAGTGCTCGCTCCACATCACGCTGTAAATGCCAAGTTCCGTGAGAGATGGAACACGTCCCAGAGCCGCAAGAATACGGTCATATTCATCCGGAGTAATGCTGTGTTGCGCCAGCAACTCCGGTGTGACCGCAACCGGCTCAGGAACAACTGCAGAGGAGGCAGGTGTCATCACGATTGCCTCCATTGTCGCACGGTATTCACAGTTGAGGGCCGCTGGCTGCATGTGGAAAGCGCGACTCAAAGTTCATCACGTGTTAGTCGTCGAAAACAAACGTGATACTGGCCGGGCTGCCCACGCCCGTGTACTGCCCGGTTGACCGCAGCGCCCCTGAGCCAGGCTCGATTTTGAAGCTCGTGATCGCGTCGGAGCGCCGGTTGCAGGCGAAGAAAAAGCGGCCCGCCGGGTCGATGCGGCACTGCACGGGGTAATCGCCCCCGGTCGGCGTCTCGCTTTGCCAGGTGAGGTGTCCATTCTCGGCAATTGAAAACACAGCGATCGTGTCGTGCAGTCGGTTGGCCGCGTACAACGTCTTGCCATCCGGCGCGACAAGGATCTCCGAAGCGAAACTGGTGCCGGCGAAACCGGGCGGTGTCGAGGCCACGGATGCCTCGGTATGAAGCGCTCCGGTTGCCGCATCCCAGCGGAAGAACATTACCGTGGAGGACTCCTCTTGGAGCGAGTAGAGCCATTTGCCGTTGGGATGAAAGGCAAAGTGGCGCGGTCCGTCGCCTGATGGCAGCGCTGCGAACGGTGCACTCGCGGGCTCAGCCAGCTTCCCTGTCTTCGCGTCGAAACCATATATATAGATGCGATCCTGCCCCAGGTCCGTCGCCAGTACAAACCGGTTGTCCGGGCTCACGGCAATCATGTGTGCGTGTGGCGCATCGTGTCCGCTGATTGCGAAGCCGCCGACGGGATTGCTTGTCGCTTTGGCCGCGCCTGTTGCGCCCTCATGCTTCCGTATATCCACGGCGGCGCCCAGCGCGCCTGAAGCAAGAATGGGCAGCACGGCAATGCTGCCTCCGCCGTAATTGGCAACGAGCGCGAATTTGTCAGATATATCGAGGCTCAAATAGGCCGGACCTGCACCCTCCGAGCTGATCGTGTTGAGCGGGGTCAGGTGACCCGTGGCATGATCGATTGCGAATGCGCTCACTGAGCCGCTACCGCCGTTGAAGTCGGCGACTTCGTTGACTGCGTAAAGAAACTTCCGCGACGGATGCACGACGATCCACGAAGGACTCGGCGTGCGTACCACCAGCCTGGCATTCAGCAACGTGCCGTTCGTTGCTTCGTAGTCGTAGAGATATATTCCTTCGCCGTTGCCGGCCGCGCCGGTGTACGTGCCGACGTAGGCCCTCAAGGCTCCCGATCCACTGGTCGCGAGTTGCGATCGTGCAATCGCTGGCAGGCATCGTGAAGCTGCCAGTGCGGTGACTCCCTGAATGATTTGCCGGCGCGAGAGCGTGCGATGTGCATTGATCTGTGTCATGAAAGTAATCCTTGAAGGTGAAGGGAACTTGAGAACAACTCCGGGTGTTTGTCCAGAAGGCTAAATCGCAAAGGAAAGCGCGACAGTGAAAATCAAAGCCGTGACGGAGATGATCGTTTCGCAAACTGACCACGTCTTAATTGTTTGAGTCACGCTCATGTTGAAGTACTCCTTTACCAGCCAGAAGCCGCCGTCATTGACGTGGGAGAAGATGAGCGAACCCGCGCCCGTGGCGATGGCCAGCAGTTCAGGATGAACGCCCGCGGTGTGCAATGCGATTGGCGCTACGATGCCGGCGGCCGTCGTCATCGCGACTGTGGATGAACCGGTAGCAAGGCGCATGAGCGCGGCAAGCAGCCACGCGAGCAGCAAGATTGGCACGTGGCTCACCATAGCCACACTGATGATGGCCTGGGAAACACCGCTATCTTGCAGCACTCTGCCAAATCCGCCGCCCGCTCCCACAAGAATGGTGATGGTCGCAGTGGGTGCAAGGCATTCGTTGGTGAAACGAAGAATGGTCTCTCGCGAAAAACCGCGCAGCCTGCCCAGTGTGAAAAAACTGGAGAGCACGCCGATCAGCAATGCCATGTCGTCGTTGCCAATGAGGTGCAGGCCCTGGTTCACCGCGCTCCCCGGCGTGGAAAACCTGTCTGCCCAACTCCCCAACAGCATCAGAAGCACGGGCAGCAGAATAGTGAACAGCGTAAGCCCGAATCCCGGCAGACTCCGCTCCGCGCCGTGTTCCACGAATTCTGCGGCCATCGCGTTCTCGGTCGACAACTGTATGTGCGGAGCGATCAACTTTGCATACAGAGGCCCCGCAATCACTGCGGTTGGGATGCCGACTATGAGCGCGTAAAAAATGGTGCGCCCCACATCGGCCTTGAAGATCGTTACCGCCATCAAGGCAGCAGGATGCGGTGGAACCAGACCATGCACGACGGAGAGACCGGCCACCATGGGAAGCCCCACAAGAATCAAAGACGTCTTGGTGCGCCGCGCGACGGTGAAGGCAATCGGGATCAGGAGTACGAAACCGACCTCAAAGAACGCCGGCAAGCCAACAACCAAGCCGATCACCATCATGGCCCAGTGCACGCGCTTTTCTCCGAAGATCCGGATGAGCGTTTCTGCAATCTGATCCGCGCCGCCAGACTCCGCCATCATTTTGCCGAGCATTGTGCCCAAAGCCACGACGATGGCGATGTGCCCAAGCGTCGCGCCGACACCCACTTCGAACGAATGAATCACGGTAGACGGCGGCATGCCGGCGACCACCGCCAGCGCCAGCGAAATCAGAAACAGAGTGATGAATGGATTCAGCTTGTAAACGGCGATCAGCAAAATCAGACAAACGACGGCGATGAGCGTCGAGACGAGAAGAAAGATGCTGTGAGGATCGATCATTGAATCCAAGCTGTCCTGGCACGAGGAAGAAATCGTCCCGCACGGTTCCCGGTTGCTCCCGAGGATGTGTACGAAAGTACGCCGTTGACCCAGACGCTTTCAATCCCATGGGCCGGGCGAATGGGATCCGCGAAGGTTGCCATGTCGATGACCTTTGCCGGATCGAAGAGGACAAGGTCGGCATGATATCCGGCGCGTATCAGTCCACGATCTTCGAGGCCAAATCGCTGAGCAGGCATTCCCGTCATCTTGTGAATGGCGTTTGGCAGGGTGATGAGTTGTTCGTCGCGGCAATAGCGGCCCAGCACCCGCGGAAAAGTTCCCCACAGTCGAGGATGCGGGCGGGGATCATTGGGCAATCCGTCGGACCCGATCATCGTAGCCGGGTGCGCCAGGATGCGTCGCATGTCCGCTTCCGAAATGCTGTGATAGATAGCTCCGGCAGGCTGCAGGCGCCGCGCGGCATCCAGATGCGACACGCCCCAATCGCCTGCAATGCTCGCCAACGAATGCCCGCCAACTTCAGGATGCGGTGTGCTCCAGGTGATGGTGATCTCGACTCTTGGGTCGACCTGCCCTAGATCGAGGGTGCTGGAACCGGCCGCATAGGGGTAGCAGTCGCATCCAATTTGCTGCGCATCGCGAGCCGAGTCCAATGCTTGCAGGACTTCTCCACTGCGTCCCCAATTCGCGATCCCTGCACACTTGAGATGAGAGATGATTACCGGCACGGAGGTCTTCCGGCCAATCTCAAACGCCTCGCCCATCGCATCGAGAATGGCCTCTGCTTCGGTGCGCATATGCGTAACGTAAACTCCGCCGGCTGCATAGAGGGGTTGTGCCAGCGCCATTACCTCGTCGGTTGAGGCGTCGCGCGCCGATGCGTACGCGAGGCCGGAACTAAGCCCCAGCGCCCCGCCGTCGAGAGCCTCCTGAAGTTGCGCACGCATGCCGGCAATCTCCGCGCCGCTGGCCACGCGGTCAAGGCGATCCATGTGATTGTTGCGGAGAGACGTGTGACCTACAAGGGCGCCGACGTTAACGGCCGGCCCAGCCTGCGCAATGGCCGCAACATAGGAAGCGAAGGTGGGGTAGCGAAAGTCTCCAGCACTGCCGAGAAGGTTCATAGGATCGGGCAGATCACTGCGCAGATGTACTGGAGACGCGCTGATGCCGCAGTTGCCCACGATCACCGTAGTCACGCCCTGCGACAGCTTGGGAAGCATTGCAGGGCTGCGGATCACGCTGGTGTCGTCGTGCGTGTGGACATCGATGAAGCCAGGGGCCAGTGCGAGTCCATCGGCATCTACAACCGTCTCAGCCGTAATGTCGAGGGAGGCGCCCACCTCGCGGATGCGGCCGTCTCGCAGCGCAACATCCAGCACTGCGGAAGCCGCGACCCTGCCGTCAAAGACGGTTGCATTGCGAATTAGAGTGTCGCAGCTCGGCATCACGCTGATTCAAAATATAGACTATGAGCAGCGCACTTTTATGCACTAAATGCACGTTGGGCGCAGCCATTTTGAGAGGTCTTCATTGAAGGACCAGAGTCTCACGCCATTGATCGCCACCGAGAGGATTTCTCCTCTGAACAAGGGTCTCGGCGCGCTTGCTGAAGCGACGGAGGCCGAGGCCATCGCGGCTCTGGGATGGAATCTGCTGCACGAAGATTTAAGCCTGCCCACAGCGGTCCTCTACGAGGAGAAGCTGCAACACAATCTGCGCTGGATGCAGCAATTTATCGAAGCGTATGGAATGCGGCTCGCGCCTCACGGCAAAACCACGATGGCGCCGAAACTTTTTGACATGCAAGTCAAGGGGGGCGCTTGGGGCATTACGCTGGCGACGGCCCACCAGACACTGGTTGCCCATGCGCACGGCGTGCGCCGCGTGCTGATGGCGAACCAACTCATCGGCAAAGAGAATATGGCCATCGTGTCGGGGCTGCTACGCGATCCGGGATTTGAGTATTTCTGCCTGGTGGATTCTGCGGAACAGGTGGAGCAGCTCGGCCTGTTTTTCTCGCAGCGTGGCCAGCGCCTTCACGTCTTGCTTGAAGTGGGAGTGAACGGCGGTCGCGCGGGGGTTCGCGACGAGCAGCAATTGCAAGCCGTGCTGGGGGCGCAGTCTCGATGGGGCGAGACGATTATTCTGTCCGGCTTGGAGATGTATGAAGGCGTTCTCAGCGATGAGGCGTCGATCCGCGCCTTCCTCGAGCGCGCGGTGGAACTTACGCGAAAGCTTCTCAGCGAAGGACGATTCTGGCGTAAGCCGGCTCTTCTCACGGGCGCCGGCTCTGCCTGGTACGACATTGTGGCTGAAGTATTCTCTTCCGGTGACTTCGGCGACGCGGTCGAAATCGTTCTCCGCCCTGGTTGCTATCTCACTCACGATGTCGGTGCGTATCGCGAAGCGCAGGCGAAGATTCTTGAACGCAACCCCGTGGCGCGACGCATGAAGTCGGGACTTCTTTCGGCCTTGCAGGTTTGGGCTTATGTGCAATCCGTTCCAGAAGCAGAAAAAGCAATCATCGGAATGGGTAAGCGCGACGCGGCGTTTGACTCGGGTCTACCTGCCCCTGCACTGCATTTCAGGCCGGGGACTGCGGGCCCCACAGCGGCTCCGCGAAACTGGGAAGTAACAAAGATGATGGATCAGCATGCATTCCTGCGCATCGCCCCGGGAGACAATGTGCACGTTGGAGACATGATTGCCTTCGACATTGCGCACCCATGCCTCACTTTCGATAAATGGCGCGCAATTCCAATGGTGAACGCTCAATATCAGGTGGTCGACGTGGTTCAGACTTTCTTCTAGAACGCGTTGACTGAATGAACCGTGCTGGATGGAACCGTGGGAACGAACAAAGAGATGAAGCTGAAGTCGATGCATTCACGCGAGAGCAAGTTGGTTCTTTGTCTGGCTCTGTTCGTGGCGGGTTGTTCTTTGCTGATCGCAGCGCAAGGTGATCCGGGGCAAGTGGCGTTTTCTCTGGAGAAGCAGGGCAAGATCGCGGAAGCGGAGGCTGCGTGGAATGCGCTGGCAAAACAGTATCCATCGAATCCTGAGCCGATCGCACACCTCGGTCTGCTTGAGGCTCGCCAGGGACACTACGCTGAGGCGATTACCTACTACCGCAAAGCGATTGCCCTGAATCCGCAGATGCCGGGGCTGCGTTTGAATCTCGGCCTCGCGCTTTTCAAGCAGGGCGACTATCAGAAGGCGATCCAGCAACTGGACCCGCTGCAGAAGGCGCAGCCCGGCGATTTACGGTTGAACATCCTGCTGGGCATGTCGCACTATGGGCTTGGCCAATTCGCCACCGCAGCGCCCTATTTGAAAAGCGCATCTGAACAGGACACGCAGAATCTCACCTTGCTGTTGACCTTGGCGCATAGCTGTTTGTTGTCCAATCAGTATCCCTGTGTTCTCGACGCCTATCATCGCATCATAGCGCTCAACGCGGAGTCCGCTGAAGCCGACATGCTGGTGGGCGAAGCGCTGGATGAAATGAAGGATCGCGACGGTGCGATTCGCGAGTTCCGGGCCGCGATCGCTGCCAATCCCAAGGAGCCGAATGTTCATTTCGGCCTGGGGTACCTGTTGTGGACCAAGGCGGCCTACGCCGAGGCGGCGGAACAGTTTCAGGCGGAGATCGCGAACGATCCGACGCACTTTCTTGCCACGCTTTACCTCGCGGACTCCGATGTGCAGATGGGTAAAGGCGAAGAAGCCAGACCGCTGCTGGAGAAACTCGTGAAGGTTGATCCGGAAAATGCCAAAGCGCATCTTGACCTTGGCGCGGTGTATGCCGATCAGGGTGAGAAGGAAAAGGCGGTACCTGAGTTTCAAGCGGCGGCGCGACTCGCACCGCAAGATGTGAATGCGCATTGGAGGCTGGCACGCCTCTACAAATCGATGGGAAGGACTGCTGAAGCGAAGGCAGAATTCGATAAGACAGGCACCCTGAATAAGGCCGCAGATGAGCACTTATTGAAGATCATGTCGAAGATTCCAGTCAGCGTCCCGCCGGCACCGGCTGATCCAGCGAAGCAATAACGCAAAAAGAAAGGCCAGGACTTTCGTCCTGGCCATAGGTTTGCATGTAAAGCATTTGGCGCTTTAGAAGATGAGCTTGGCGCCGATCTGGATGCGCCGTGGCTCGTGCGCTGAGGTCACCTGTCCGAAGTTGTCGTCCTTTAGCCCAGAGTCCACACCGCTGAAGTTGGTGTGGTTGAAGGCGTTGAAGAATTCACCACGCAGTTGGAATTTCATCAACTCACCGAGGTTCAGATTTTTGATTGCGGCGAGATCCCAATCCTGAACGCCGGGTCCGATCAAAGGATTTGAGCCTTCTGAGCCGAAATGCCCTTCTGCAACGGCGAAGGACGAGGTTGAGAACCATGCAGACTTGCTCTTTGTCTTGTGAATGGCCGCAACCTGGTCCGGGCGGATTGTGGTGTCCCCATCTGCCGCGAAGCCCAAACCGTTGGGGCCGAGTGACAGGAAAGGATCATTGGGTTGAGTCACCGAGAATGACGATCCCGAGACGAACGAGGAGATGCCGGAAAGCTCCCAACCGCCCAGAATGTGTCCTTCCACTCCACGCTGATCCTTGAAGAACGGCAGATCATAGATGTAGTTCACTTCGAGGATTTGCGGTGTGTTGGTTGTCGACGGACCGTAGTCGAGCCTGAAGTCGTAGCTATCGGTGGCAGAGCTGCCGCGATCGTTTGAGTTGGTCGTGAGATCCTTCGACCACGTGTAAGCAACACCCACCGTCAGGCCCTTGGTAGAGCGATGGTTGATCGAAACTTGGAGTGAGTTGTAGTTGTTGGTAAACAGCGGAGCCCGATCGTGCATCTGGGCGTAGCCGAGGTAGGGCCGGATTGCGTTTACGTCGGAGTCAGGGTTGTTGGTCCTGGCTGCGATTGTCGGCTGGTTCTTGTCGAATTCACCCAGCAGGTGACGCGCCATGTTGCCCACGTACGCGACTTCGACTGTGGTAGTTGGCAGCAACTGACGCTCTACCGAGAGGCTGTAGTTGGCGTAGTTAGGCACCACGAACGTTGGTGTTCCAGTCACAGTGAGTCCGTTAGGGCCATAGGAAACGGCATTTGCACCAGACGGGTCGTCAAACAGCGTATTCGAGATCGTGGTCGTCTGCAGCAGTGGCGGATCCTGGAATGCGTTCTGTTCCCAAATGCCGTTTAGGAGCCGATCGTAGAAGATACCAAAGCCGCCGCGAATTGAAGTTGAGCCGTGGCCGTCGGGGTTATATGCGAATCCGATACGCGGGCCGAAGTTCGTGTTCTTGTTCGGATTGATGTTGCTGCCATAAGGCGAGCAGGTGACCTGCGCAGATATGGCCTGCGCAGCACTGCAAGCAGTGCCCTTGGGGAAGATGATTCCGTTGGCATACGTCGCCGGAATCAGCGGATTGCCGCTGAGGGTTTGCCCCGGAACGAATGCGCCCGTCGAAGGATCGATTGCCGGTGCTTTGGCTGCGCTGTAGACCGTCGGGTCGAAATTGTTGAGTGTGTCTCTTACGTCGCTGGGGGAGGGGAAAGCGCTCCAGCGGACGCCCAGGTTGATCGTCAGCTTTTTATTCAGCTTCCAATCGTCCTGCACGTAGGCTTCGCTGTTGATGTAGTGCAAGTCGGGAATGATGTCGCGGCTGCCTTGGCTATAGGTGAAAACATCACCCAGCAAAAAGTCGCCGAAACTCCAGGCGTTCGGTGCAGTGTAAGTGTTGCCGCCCACCGTAGTCGTGAACTGGTTAGCGAACCCAAAGCTCGGGCCGCCCGACACCGCATTTTCCGTCTTGATCATCTGCTGGAATTGGAAGCCAGTGCGCAGCGTGTGCTTGCCTAGCGTAACGGCAAGATTGTCAAAGTAGCTGCGGTCGAGGTTGCGCTCTTTCCACGGTGCCGACCCAGGCGAGAAGCCCTGGACGCCAGTGACGCTCAATGCGGGCATGCGGCCATATGGATCGGTGTAGGCCCAGTTGTTGGTCATTGCTGCGAATAGCGTGGGCGACGTGGCAAACTGCCCCGACTCGATGGTGGAGTTGTAGGTGCCTTGCGAGTACACAAACTCAACTTCATTGACGATTTTGGGCGAGATGCTCCAGGTCAGATTGCCCACGACGTTCTTGCCGGGCGAATCGACCGCTGTGTTCACGAGTCCGGGATAGTTTGTTCCTGCCCACAAACCTTCCGGCGCGTTAACGGGCATGTCATCGTTCATGCCGCGCGCGTAGAAGTGCACCTTGTCGCTGAAGTAGTGGTCGACGCGAACGATGTCTTCGTGCAGATCGTTCTTTTGCGAATAGGCGAAGTCGAGATTGCCACCGCTGTTGGCGGCGTATTTCGGATTCGCAAAGATGTTGGTCAGATACACATTTGAGTTCGAGCTGTAGCAGGCAGAGGAAATCTGGCTTGTGTGGGCGACGGGGTCGTGCGCAGGAATGCATGTGCCTGAGGTGCCGTTGGAGGCCTGGGGAACATACGGGAAATACTCGAAACCTCCGCCCGTAAGCGGGACCGCCAGATCAGGAATTGTGCCCGCGAGATCCAGTGGTGTCGCGACGGCCATGCTGTCGTTGCCGGGGGTTGTGATTTTGCGCCATTCCTCTGACCAGAAGAAGAAGGTCTTTTTCTTGTCGGTGTTGTAGACCTTGGGAATGTAGATGGGTCCGCCAATTGTGAAGCCGTAATCGTTGTGGTGATTCACGCCGCGTGCGATTCCCACCGGCTTATTGAACGAATAGTTCGCATCGAGAGCGGTGTTGCGCACGAATTCATACGCATCGCCGTGGAACGAACTGCTGCCGCTCTTGGTGGCCACAAGCACCTGGCCTCCGCCGGAACGCCCGTATCCGGCATCGTAGGTGCCCCTTTGCAGTGTGAATTCCTGAATCGCATCGACGCTCGGCTCGTTGGTGATGGTTCCGTTGGAGCCGCTGTCATTGATGTCGGCGCCGTCGACCGTCCAGTTGTTGGCGGTGGTGCGCGCGCCATTAACCGCGAGCGCCGTTCCGCCAGCGGTCACTTCATCACCTAACTCATTTACAACGCCTGGCTGCAAGGTCACAAGCTGTTCGAAGCTGCGACTGCTCAATTCGAGTTCTCGCACCTGCACACCGGAGATGGTGCCCGCCTGTGCACTACTTTCCGTATCAACTGAAACGGGATTGTCTTCTACCGTCACAGTTGTTGTGACGGACCCGGCCTTGAGTTGAACGTTGAAGGAGTGCTTCTCGGCCACGTTCAGCACGATGTTCTTGCCGCTATAGGTTTCGAATCCGGTGGCAACCGCCTTTACTGAATACGTTCCCGCGGGCAGGTTGGTCGCAACGTAATTCCCGGCGGCATCGGACTCCACTAGCCGTCCAGTGCCATTCAGGCCATTCTGCGTGATGGTAATGGCTGCATTGGGAATCACTGCTCCGCTGCTGTCGGTGACTGTGCCGCTCAACGTTGCGGACAGTTCTTGCGCACGGATCATCAGGGGGCAGGAAACAAGCAGCAGCATGAGCAGCCATACAAGCTTTGGCAGCCCGCCTTGTGCACTCTTCCGCTCGGCCGCTTTCGTGCGAGCCGGATGGAAACATTTCGATAGGGGCCTTTGATCTAAGACCTGCATTGGATCAGTCATTGCCATCGCACCTTTCTATGAAGTCCAGTGATGTCGAAACGCGGGCGCGGATCGACGGGTGAGTTCAAGGGCCTTCACGGCAGCTTTGCCTTGAACAGGTTCACCCTGGGATCTTCAGAAAAGTGCCGATCCGTGCCGTTCAATCTCGACTTAGACCGACTTTCAGTTCGGGGCGATGTTGCAAGTTTGCGACCCGAACGTGACCTTTCCTGTTTTCGCATCACGTTCTCCCAAGGTGGTGCAGATGCGGCCAGAAATCCGCGGCCGAACGGCGGACCCATGGCATTTCGATTACCGCAATTGAGGCCTGGGTTGATTTCGCCGTGGGTTCGCGTCGAAAAACCTGAGAGCCTTCTTTGTTCTGAAACAATAGGGGGAGTTGTCATAAATTTCAAGAGGAATTTTGAACAAATATGCTTAAAATGATCAAAAATGTGAGCCGACAGGTGGCGAGTAGATCAGTTTGAACCAGAAAGAGTGCAAAATCGATGGAGCTCACGGCAAGACTGGATCTAAGATGGGCGAGGCTGAGGGATCTCAAAAACTGGATTTAAGTCGTAATAAATAACTTATTATCAGTTGTTTACGGTTAGAATGGCAGCTCGAGTTGCTCGTCGGCGGGTTCTACGGACATTGAGCGCTACGAAACAGTCCGGCGGTTAGCGAGGACACCTGATCTGGGATCAACGTTGCTCCCGTTGTCAAGTATCAGCGGGGTCAAGCCCGAATGACGTGAACACCCTGCCTCTCAAACGGGGCAAGCACTTCGGGCGACGCACCTTCATTCGTGATCAGGGTGTGAATCTCGTTGGCCGGGCAGATGAAGGCCGGACTGACGTGGCCGAGCTTGCTTGAATCGGTGACGACAATGATCTGCTTCGCCTGCTTGAGCATCTTGCGATAGACGAGCGCTTCATCTGTTTCCAGAGTTGTGGCGCCGCGTTCGGCATCCAGGCCAGTCACGCTCAGGAACACTTTATCCATGTAGACGTCGTCGAGAAATGTCAGGGCTGCATTGCCCGTTAACGAAAAAGACCATGCCCACGGAATCACGCCACCGGTGAGATAGGTGCGGATTCCGGGCTGATTGCACAATTCCATGCCGATGTTGATGGCGTTGGTGATGACCTGAATCTTCTCGCGATGGCGTAGACTGCGGCCGATGTGCGTAGTCGTGGTCCCTGCGGTCAGTCCTACTGTTTCGTTGGGCTGGATGAGTTCCGCGGCTGCCAAGCCGATGCGCCGTTTCTCAACGGCGAAGCGCTGCTCACGAGCGAGGAACGAACTGTCGTAGCGAAACGGTTCATAGAGCAACGGCTCGACGAGCGTGGCGCCTCCGTGGGTGCGGCGAATCAAACCGCGGTTCTCAAGCCGGGCCAGATCGCGCCGGATGCTGGGAGCGGAGGAGCCGGCCACTGCAAGGATCTCTTCGATCGATGCGGTTCCCACGGAGAGCAGGAATTTGATGATTTGTTCGGAGCGATGGTTCAGCGTATCCGACATGACGGACTGATTCTACACGCGCGATTACGCAATGATGAATGCAAAAGTGCAAAAATTTAATCAGTTAGGTGTTTTTTTGATCGTTAATTTCCAGAATGGTGACTGGAAGTGCGAGGTATGATCATCGTATGCCGGTACTTCATATGAAGCAAAATGGCCGGTCAGAGGATGCCAATGCCGCAGTTTGAGCATGAAATGCTCCGCGAAATCTACGAGCAGCCCGAGGCCCTCCGCAGGACGCTGGCTTGTTATCTTGCCGGCCAAGAGCTGAAAGAGGACACCGCAGCCTCGCTTGCCGGATGGGGCAATCCAGAAGGCGAAGTGCTGATTGCCGCCAGCGGTTCCAGCCGGCACAGCGGCCTTGCTGCCGAAATCACGCTCGAGGATCTGTGCGGCCTGGCCGTCGACGTCGAGTACGCAAGCGAATACAGCACCCGGGGCGGGAACGAGCGGCGCCATCCCAGCGTGATCGTGCTTTCGCAATCCGGTGAAACTTCCGACACATTGGCTGCTCTGCGCGAAGCGCGCCGGCGCGGACATCGAACGCTTGCCATCACCAATGCAACCGGCTCCACCATGGCGCACGAGGCGGATGTGTCCATGCCGTTGGCGGCTGGCGTCGAGAAGGCTGTTCCCGCAACTAAGAGTTTCACTTGTCAGTTGGCCGTGCTCTACCTGCTGGCCCTCTACGAGGGTGCGCGCCTGAAGCAGATGGATCCTTCGACGCTGCTCGATCACATAGAACAACTGCAGGCCGTGCCAGCGAGTATCGAGGCGCAGCTTGACAGTTGGCGCTCGCAGATTTCCGGGCTCGCCAGCAAATATAAATCTGCCTCAAGCTTTCTCTATCTTGGCCGAGGAGTGCATTACGCAATTGCTCGTGAAGGCGCGTTGAAGTTGAAAGAGGCTTCATACATTCACGCGGAAGGCTATCCTTCAGGCGAACTCAAGCACGGGCCGAACGCCCTGGTTAGCGACAGTGTTCCCCTGGTGCTGCTCGCAACCGTGGATACCGCTCTTGAAGGTTCCGTTCTGCGCTACGAAAAGACGCTGCAATTGCTTCACGATCTGAAGGCGCAGGGCGCGAAGATGATCGCAATTGCCAATGCTGGGGATGAGGAAGTCAAAAAGCTGGTGAGCGATTGCATTGCGGTTGCGCCGGCGTCGGAACATCTTCTTCCCATTGCTGAAGTCATTCCGCTGCAATTCTTCGCTTACTTTATGGCACTCGAGCATGGTGTCGACGTGGATAAGCCCAGGAATCTCTCCAAGGCCGTCGTAGAGCCCCGCCTGGCATAGGCGGGCGGGGCGCGGTTGAGCCTCGGTCAACACCGCAGGTTACGCTTTCGCACCGCGCTTCTCGAAATAGGCCTCGATCTCTTCGAGCGTCTTGCCCTTGGTTTCTGGCATGAAGAACGTCGCCACGAAGAAGTAAACCACGGTGAAGCCTGCAAACAGGAAGAACATCGATGAATAGCCGTGCTTGCTGACGAATGGCAGAAAGATGCCCGCCAGCAATGTCGACACAAGCTGGTTGAGTACAAGGGCGATGCTCATGCCATTCGATCGAATGCGAGTCGGCATCAACTCAGAAAGCGCAAGCCACACGCACACACCCGGCCCGACAGCGTAAAACGCCATGAAGCAGTAGAGCCCCAGCGCGACGAGCCAGCCATGGGCAGGATTTGGGATGCCGCCGATAACGGCCTTCTGGATTTTGAGCGGAGCGGTGCGCGCAGCATCGAAATCCGCGAACGGATTCTTGAAGAAGGCCTCGACCTTGCTGGTGGGGATGCTGCTGGCGCGATCGATCCCAATAAGCGGTGCGGCCGGATCGTCGGAACGAACAAACGTTGTGGTTGAGGTGAAGTCGCCGTACGAGTAAATGATGCCAAGCGAGGCGCGGTTGCTGTCGATTTGCTTGCCAACCGGGCCTGAGGCGGCGAGGAGTTGCTGAGCTTCAGCCCGATCAAAATGAAGAGTGAGGCCCTGGTCCGCGCTAACCAGCGGCTGAATCTGACTGGCACAGTCAACTCCGACGTGCTCGGTCGAAAGAAAGAGCGTACCCACGGCAATGGTGGACACGATGATGCCGCTAGTCCCAAGGATGAAAAGGAAGCGGCGGCCTTTGCGATCGACCAGCATCATGCCGACGAGAGTGCTGAGGAAGTTCACAAAGGTGAAGACAACATAGCCCCAATGCGCACTGAGGTCGGAGAGGCCACTCTGCAGCAAAATGCCAACGTTATATCCGATGACTGAGTTGACGCCGGTGGCAGTGTTGCATGTAAGGATTGCGCAAGCCAGCAGAAAGGGAATGACGTATTTGCGCTTGAGAAGTGATTCCCGCGCCTTGGTGCCCGCGGACTTTTCCGAAGCGGAGTGGGCGGTCTCTTCCATCTCGTGCAATTCAAGTTCGGCCTGCTGCTGTGAGCGGGAGCGAAGCAATGCGGCCAGCGCCTGTTCTCGCTTGCCTTTGCGGTAGAGCCAGCGGGGGGACTCGGTGACGAAAAGTGTGCCGAGTACGAAGAGGAGGCCGGGTGGGAGCGAGACCCAGAAGATACGGCGCCATGCCTGGTTCTTAAAGGCGAAAAGTGCGGCGGCGTCGCCTAGTCGGGATACGTCTGCGACGCGATAGCTGTAGAAGATTCCGACCAGCGCAGCGGCCACGATGCCGAGCGTGAGTAGCCATTGAAAGACGCCGGTGCCCTTGCCGCGCTTCGACGCCGAAAGGCACTCGGCAAGATACAGTGGGACCACGATGCCGATGAATCCGCCGCTGATGCCCTGCAGCAGCCGGCCCATGAACAGCGGTGTATATCCCTGCGACAACGCGATGATGGGAATGCTGGCGACAAAGGCCGCGCCGCTGAGAATCATGAGATTCTTACGGCCCATCCAGTCTGCGAGCAGACCAGCGAAGAGTGTGGAGAAGACGCTGCCGAGCAAGACAGCTGCCACGATCACGGAAAGCTGCGCGGCGGTGAGGTGCGACGTCGCCTCGAGATAGGGCAGCGCGCCGCCAATAATACCGACGTCGATTCCGTAGAGCAGCCCGCCGAGGCCGGCAACCAGCAAGAGGAAGAAATTGTAGCCGCGCTTCTCCGCGGAATCGGCAACGATGGGCGTGCTGGTGTTTATCACGAACGGCCCTGGCATCCTGGTCACTTCCTCGCGCTATTCTTGAAACTCGCTTCGACCGCGCCAACGATGGATCACCGATGAAGCGAGCCCGTCGCAATCTCCGCGGCCCGAAAGAGCGGTGCGCGCTCTCATTCTACTTTGCGAACGTGCTGCACTCTCGCTCCCATGCGGTTGCGAAGGCATCGAGCGACTTCGACTCGCGGAAAGCCGATGTGCCCCCGCTCGCAGTAGTGGACCACGCGCCGGCCAGATTTGCATAGGCCAGGGCTCGTTCCATCGGCCAGCCGCGAATCCATGCATGGATGAATCCCGCGTTGAAGCTATCGCCCGCACCGATCGCGTCGACTACGACGCCGGGTCGAGCGGGTGCTTGCCAGGCCTGTGCCGTCGAGAATGCAGAAGCGCCGTCGGCGCCCCGTTTGATCACAAGCAACGGTACCCGTTCGCTGAGAAAGCGGATAGCTTGATCCAGATCGGTTTCGCCCGCCAACTGACAGGCTTCGCGCGCATTGGGCATGAGGACATCCACGAATTGAAGCGCGTCAAGGATGCCACGATCCCATTGCTGCGAGGGATCATCATTGGGGTCCAGCGAGATAGTCAGTTCGGCGTGCTTCAGCTTTGCAAAAAGTTCTGGAATCCGCGGCGTTAGCGCGCGTTGCAGATAATACGAAGACATATGGAAGTGTCGTGCGTCTGCAAGATAATCCAGATCGAGATCTTCGAAAGCTAGCCGGAAGGTCGCTCCGCCATAGGTCAACATGTGGCGCTCGCGCGCATGTTGCAAATGTACGGTCACCCCGGTCTGATCGTTGAGGACCGGCACACAATGCGACAGATCAACGCCGGCACTCCCCAGTTCGTCGTGGCATAGCTTGCCAAATTCATCCCCGGCTGCGGGAGTAATCAAGCCCACCGAGTTGCCCAGCGCCGCCAGATTGTGCGCGGTGATCGCCCCGGAGCCACCGATGCGAATTGCCATTCCGTCGGCGAGCAATTCGCGTTCGAGAGGCAGTTGCTCCGGCAGGCCATACAACAGGATGTCGAGATTGGTATCGCCCGCCAGCGTCACGTCAAAGCGGCGCGATTTCCGGGTCGGGTCTTGGGCTGTCATGCCGCTTCTCCCGGTAATACGGTTGCTCCGCGCCTTACGATCCACAACAGAATTCCGATCAGCGCCCAGGCGGTGCCGGCGAGTTTCGCAAGAGGGCCGAGGTTCCACCACAGCAGAGCGCACGTGAGCATTCCGGCCAGCCCCATCAGAATTGGCCCCCACTGCGTCAGGCGACCATGTCGCCAGCCACGGATCATCGACGAGAGATTGACGCCCATGAAGGCAAGCAATGCACCATAGTTCAGCAACTCGGTGCCGAGCTGGTAACTGAAGACCAGTGCGCCCGCCAGACAAATCGCGCCGATCAGGATCACGTTGTTGCGTGGGATTCGGTTCTTCGGATGGACCGCACCGAAAAAGCCACGCGGCAGCGCGCCGTCCTGTCCCATGGCATAGAGCAATCGCGCGGCGCCCAACTGCGAAGCCATGCCAGAGCCGATGTTCGCCAGCAGTAGTGCCGCGTTAACGATCATGAAGAGGATTGGACCACCCATGCGCCCCGAGACGTGAACATATGCTGTATCGATATCGGGAAACGCAAGCCCGCGCGGCCACACCAACTGGGCCACATACACTTCAACGCTCGCCAAGATGCCGGTGATAAGACACGTGAGCACAATGGCTCGTGGCACACTGCGCGCCGGATCTTTCGCTTCGTCGGTGAGCGTGGAGATGCCGTCGAAACCAATGTAGGTGAGGACCGCGATCGAGGTGCCACGCAACAGCCCATGGGAATTGAATGTTGCCGGATCGTAAAAGGGCCGCACAAAGAATGCCGCACCCGGATTTGAGAGATGCAGGAGCCAGTTTGCGGCGCATCCAAGTACCAGCAGGATGACGACGCCCAACGCGGCGGCCATCCCGGTATTGATGCGCGCGGAGGTTTCGACGCCGTTGCAATTGAGCGCGGTGAACAAGACAGCGAAGAAAATAGCCCACACAACGTAGGGCACTGCGGGCAAAAAGTTGATGGCGGCGCGGCTGCACCAGATGGTGCAGATCAGCGGATTCAACACGTAATCCATCACCAGGCACCAGCCGGTGAGATAGCCGAGGCTTGGATGAATTTCTTTGCCCACATAGAGAAAGGCCGAACCGCCATGCGGATACACGCGTGCCATGCGCCCGTAGCTCACCGAGGTAAACAGCATGGCAATCATGGCAAGCAGAATCGCGGTGACAACGTGCCCGCGCGCTTCGGCGTAAATGACACCGAAGCTCGGCATGGGGGCCGTCGGCTGGATAAGAATGATGCCGTACAGCACCAGGTCCCGGAAGCGCAGGCTGCGCTTGAGGCCGACCGTTCCCGATGATGGATTGTCCGCAGTAACGGCCATGAGCGTCCTTATTGTGCCGCAGCGGCAGTCACGGGTGTCAGTGTTGCAGCGGCCACATTCCAGCCCTCGATCTGAACCGTCGGCGTGCCCGTCTCGCCCTCAGGCAACAGTGCCGTGAGTGTGATGGTTTCTCCCGGCGTCAGTTCGATCCAGTTGTCGGACCAGAATACAGGGGCAATCAGGCCGCCTTCCGCTGTACGCACGGCCGCATGAAGTTGGAACGCCAAAGCTTCAGAATGGTTATCGAGATGCAATCGAATCTCGCGTCCGTGCGCGGTTGTGGCGATCTCCGCGTGGGCCGCAACCTTTGCCGGCGGCAGCGAGGCCAGCGCAGTCAGATCCTCATGTCGTGCTGCCGGTGTATGCGTGTAGTCCGTTCTCCCCCAGTTGAATGAGGTGAGCGTGCCCGGCACCCAATAGAAATTGTGGCTGACCACATGGCCCGCCGCGTTCGCGAGCGACAGGTCGATGAAGAAGATTCTTTCCGCGCCGGAATAGAGATTCTCCGGCAGCGAAAAGACGCGCTGCGCACTGTCGGGCGCAGAATCAACGGTTCCCTCGGCCTTGTAGAGTTCCTTCCAATTGAGATCGTAGACATGCGCGCTTGCGTGCAGCCCTTCAGTTGCGGCATACGTGCTATTCACCACAACAATCGTTTGATCATCGTAGGAGTATTGAATGTGCAGTGGCTCGCACGCCTTCTTGGTCGCGAAATAGCCTGCGCCCGCGTCGAGATTGTAGTCATACAAATGCCAGATCATCGACGGCCACGCATTATTGAGCATCCATTGAATCACGCCCGTAGAGGCATATTTGTTCTTGGAATAGGCCTCAAACATCGCGCGTTCGGAGTCATATTCCATGGTCTGCGCAATGCGCTCGTAGTCTGCCGCCGATTTCGGCTGCGCATATACCGCGCTCATCGCTTCGTCGAAAACTTTCAAGTTAACAAACTCGCCGCCGCCGTAATGCAGGCTCCAGGTCGCCGATGGAGGCCATGCTTGCGCGTCAGGCAGAAACTTCTCCCGGCTGGCGAGCGACGGGATGGCAGGTCCGGGGCTCGTCTCGGTGTTGAAGCCGAACGCTCCGCCGTTGCGCTGATCCACATACCAGTAGCTCGGCGCCACGTAGTCATAGGGGCCGGTCATCTTCACGCCACTATCGCCCGTTACTGATGTTGGAGTACCTGTCGCAGAAGAAAGGATCGGATTAGGCCAATGCGTTTCCGATTCAACCTGAAGGTAGGCTCGCTCCACGTTGGCGGGCGGCGGGTTATCGCTGCCGTTGAGCCAGACCAACAGGCTTGCATGCTGGCGCAGACGCAGCATCTGCGCGCGCAGGGAAGCGGTCGCGATCGTCAGGTCTTCAGGCGTCCAGGTTTGCCACTGCTCCCAGTGATCGCAGCAGCACCAGCCCAGCATCACGAGGATCCCTTGTTCATCGGCGAGATGGAAAAAGTCCTCCGTCTCAAGCTTGCCCTCGAGCCGAATCGTATTCAGATTCATATCGCGGACCAGGCGGATTTGATCGCGCAGCCGGCTCTCATTCGTCCGCAGCAGCATGTCCTGCGACCACCCTGCACCGCGAATCAGAATGGGCTTCCCGTTCACGCGGAACAGCCGGCTGCCGTTCGTCGTGAATTCCGAAGTGATCTCGCGGATGCCAAAGTCCACACTTTGCTCATCCATCACGTGATCGTGAACGCCAAAGCTGACGGTCAATCTTTCCAGATGCGGCTGCCCCATCTGGTAAGGCCACCATAGCTTGGGATCGCGAATACGCAACTGCGCGAATTGCTCGGGAGTAAATATCACCGTGCGGTCTTCATGCGGCGCCAACTGCACCGTTTGTTCAAAGTGCGCACCCGCAGCCGATCCTGACACCACACCGCTCACGGTGTTGTTAGTTGCATTGTGTAATTCCGCATAGATCGTCAGTTCCGCGGTGCTGAGCACGCCATCGCGAAAATGTGTCACTGCCATGGGGGATCGCACTGTCACGGGGCCAGTCACCACCAGATCCACCTCGCCCCACAAGCCCATGTCCTTGTCCGGCGGGCAGGGATTCCAATCCACCCAGTTGATGCCGAGGTCTTTTTCTGTTGGAGCGAAGGCTTCCACGGCCAACACATTCTCTATGCCGGCCTTCACCGCGTCGGTTACGTCAAAGTCGTAGGTGCGATAAGCGCCTGCAACCGCGGTGCGATCGGCAATCTTTTTTCCGTTCAACCAGATTTCGCCGCGATAGTTGATGCCCCCAAAGTGCAGCCAGAAGCGTCCGTCCGCTCCTGCCCTCGCCGGTGCGACGAACTCCTTGCGATACCACCAGCCACAGGCGTACGGGCTGTCTGCCGGCATGGGCAGATTCGCGAAGTTGTGCCCGACGGGGTAGTTCGTTCCGGGAAGTTTGCGCAGATTATCGCCGTAGTAGGGATCCGGAACTGCGCCCGCGGCAGCTTGCGCGGCAAGCACGGTGCTCGGCACGGTCGTTTTCAGCCAGCCATCGACAGCGAACCCTGGCGCTGCGATTGCGTCGCCGCTCGCCTGAATTTTGCAAGCCGATTGCACATGCCAGTCATCCTGCAGACGCGTTACGTTCTGCGCCTGCAGAACTGCGTGCGTTGCCACCAATACAAGAGACCACAGCAAACGATTCCGGTTCATAAGATTCCGCACTTCATCCTTTTGGGTTTGAACAATTCCTGGGTCGACCGTGCGCGAGAAGCCTGCGCGAAAAGAGAACCTCGTGCACTTTAGCGAGATTCAATCGTTTGAATAAAGGGAATATCCTCTATCCGCATTCCTCTGTCAAGTGCCAATTTTTCCTTTGGAGTTGCCGCGCGCAGCTGCTGGCCTCAGCCGCGACGTCGATCCACGCACCACCAGTTCCGGTTTTGCTTTGTGCAAGAGCACCCCGTTTTCGGTTCCTTGCTCCCGGCCTTCGATTGCCCGCAGCACCGACTTTGCGGCCAGCAGCCCCATCTCTTTCAGCGGCTGGTGGATTGTCGTAATTCCCGGCGTGGCAACAACGGCAGGGAGCACATCGTCGAAGCCCACCACCGAGCAATCCTCCGGAATGCGAAGCCCTGCTTCAGTAAGCCCCCGCACCACGCCGAGGGCGGTCAGGTCGTCAAATGCAAGAACTGCCGTGAAAGGCCTCTTCGTTGCAAGCATCTGTCTCGCAAGTTGTTGGCCGCCTTCAAAGCCCGAAGTCGGATCCACCAGTCCAGGCAACTGCAGCACGAGCCTCGGATCAAGGTGCAGGCCAGCTTTCGCGGCCATATGTTGCACCCCCTTCCAGCGCGGTTCGCTGTCGAAGAGTTCTTCCGGGCCGCGAATCACCGCAATTTGTCGATGTCCAAGATCAACCAGGTGTTGGAGTGCAAGAGCACCGCCCGCTTCGTTATTCACCAGCAGGGAATCGAGTTTCCTCTTGGTCAAGTCGCGGCCCAGAATCACAATCGGCACATGGTTCTTCTCGATATCGGCAAGCAGATTCGTTTCTTCGAAGATCCAGCTTGCGATCACGATGACACCCTCGGCGCGCCGCTCGAGGATCATCTTCAAATAGGTGTCGAAGAGTTTGCGTTCGGTGCCCGCATCCATCAGGAGGGGCAGATAGTCGGCTGGCTGCAGCCCTGATTGAATTCCCTGCACAATTGGAATGCAAAATGGATCGGACAAGTCGTAGGCCAGTACACCGATGGTTTGACTGCGGCGACGGCGCAGCGAGCGCGCGTAGGCATCGGGGTGATACCCCAGCTGCTTGGCTACTTCACGAATTTGGGTGCGAGTTGAAGCCGCCACATTCTGCGAGAGCGGCGCCTCGCTCAGCACAATCGAAACTGTTGAGACGGAGTACCCGCAGGCACGAGCAACGTCAAGCAGAGTGACGTGGCCGGACTTTCGCTGAACCACTGAAGTGCCTCCTCGCCCGTTTTCGCAAACGCAGGTTGGCTTTGCGCCATCGGTCCACAGTTGCGTGATCGCTACGACATCATCCTCAACCAATCGGTCGTGGTCAAGGACGGCGCCGATGCCCCGATGGCTGGCCTCGAACGTTTTTCCCTTGACACATAAAAAAATCAATCATACATTCTCTTGTCAAGGGTTCAAACGTTTGAATAAGAATGTTTGACCGGGGGCATCCAATGAACATCCTCAGCGCCAGGGCCTCGTCTGCGCGAGTTTCCTTTGCCATTGTTCTCCTGCTTTGTTCCGCGATTACCGCAATCGCCCAGGCCGGCCGAGGTGGCATCAGCGGACTGGTCGCCGACACCACGGGGGCTATCATTCCTGGCGCGAAGGTCACCCTGCAGAACCATGCCACGGGACTGAAACTGTCCACGGTGGCCAGTGGCGCGGGCCTTTACTCCTTCGTTTCTCTCGCACCAGGAACCTATGAAGTGAGTGCGACCTTCAAGGGGTTCGAGACAAGCGTTCAGAAGAATGTTGGTGTATCGGTCGATCAGGTGACGACTGTGAATCTTGCCCTGACCATTGGCAACGTGAACGAAGTGGTCATAGTCACCGAAAACAGTTCATTGGTCGAGACCAGCAATTCCACCGTGGGGCAGCTCATTTCGTCCGAAACCATCGACCGTGTTCCGCTTCTCACACGCAATGTATTTGACCTGGTGCAACTGAGCGCCGGCGTCACCCCTGCAAACGGAACTCCGAACTCATCCAGTTCCCAATCCATCTCCAGCATCACCAGCGGCCGTCCGGGCGTCGACGTTTCCTCTTACACCATCAATGGCGCAATTGTTGGGTCGGTCTACTACATGGTCGATGGCAGCCCGGTGGGAATTGCGGAGAACAACCCTGGCGCAGTCATTCCGGCACTTGAGATTCCGGAGGACGGCGTTGACGAAACGCGCGTCGAAACACAAAATACGCCTGCCTCGTATCAGAGCGGCGGTGCTGGCGTGATCAGCCTGGTCACCAAGTCAGGCACCAACCAGTTTCACGGAGATGCATTCGGCATTTTCCGTCCCAACATTCTTGCGGCCAACGAATACTTCAACAAGCAGGCCGGCAACGGCACACCCGATTTCCACCGCTACCAGGAAGGCGGCGCTATAGGGGGGCCAATCTATCACGACAAGCTTTTCTTCTTCGGCGACTACGAAGCCACGCAACAAAATCAATTTGACGGTTCGAATATCTTTACGGTTCCCACAACCCCTGAACGGACCGGGGATTTCTCCGCAGATAGCTTCACAATTTACGATCCTCTATTGCCTGATAATTCAGACGGCACGCGCCAACCCTTCCCGAACAACATCATTACGAATCCCAATCCAATCGCGGAGAAGTTTTTATCCGAGTTTCCCAAGTGCAACTTTCCCGATCCCAGCACTTGCGACTCCGATACCACGGGTGCCTTCAACAATCTTTACGTACCGGGAGTGGATCCCTCGACGGCGCAGAAGTTCGATGTACGCGTCGATTGGGCAATGAACGAGAAACAGCGCATCTTCGGGAGATTCTCGTTTGACCGGCTCTACAGCTCTCTGGTGAATGCGTTTGGCAATATGTGGGATCTGAATTATGCCCAGAACATCACGAACGGGCGCAATGTTCTGTTAGCCGACGACTACACCATCAATCCCACGACCGTTCTGCAACTGCGCTACTCCTTCACGCGGCATTACGAAGTACAGGGTGGCGATCCCGCGCAGAACGGCTTCGACATTACCACATTGGGATTCCCGACGTCGCTGGCAGCCCAGCAGGTATACAAGACGCTACCCTACGTCAATTTTTCGGATGCGGGCGGCGGCATCGGTGGCACTGCCAACTGGAATACTTTCATTTATGCCAGCGAAAACAATGATTTCAGTGCTTCGATCACCAAGATGTGGGGCAAGCACGAATTGGCAGCTGGTTTTGAATTTATGAAGCGGCTTTTGAACGTGGGCCAGCCTCCCGCTTCCTCTGGCGCGTATGCCTTCGATATCTCCGCTACTGACCAAACAGTTTCTCTCGGCGGCGGCGGCAGTGACTTCGCATCGTTCCTCATTGGGATGGGATCTACACCCGGAAGCGAGAGCTATAACTTCACCAAAGATCTCTTTGTCGCCGAAGCGAGTCCCTACTACGCGTCCTTCATTCAGGACACATACCGGCCAACCAAAGCGTTCACAATTACTGCAGGGTTGCGCTGGGACATATTTGGCGGCCGCACCGAACGCCACAATCGCCTCGAATACTTCGATCCAAAAGTGCAGAACACTGTGGCGGGTGTTTCGTATACGGGCGCCGAGGTTTACGTGAATGGCAGCAACCGCTCTCCCTTCACGACAAATTTGAAGGACTTCGGTCCGCGCCTGGGCATCTCATGGCAGCCTGTCGAGCGCCTCGCGGTTCGCGGCGGCGCAGGCTACTATTACGGCCCCAGCTCGCAGATGGTTGCAAGTGCATCCCTCGACAGCGACGGCTTTTCGTCGGTGACCAACTGGGACGCGACGTGCTACAACGCCGACGGTAATACCGTGTACAACGGAACCTCTGCGTGTGTGGGAGCGGCAGATGGAAGTCCGGACCCCAGCACGACCGGGATCTATTCCTTGAGTAATCCATTCCCGAACGGGGTGGTGCCTACCATCACTTCGGCATCTGGGCTCGGCAACAATCTTGGTTCAAGCCTGGCGACTATGCTTCACACCCAACGCACGACGGCGACCTACGATTTCAATTTTGGATTGGAGTATGAGTTGCCTCACCAGGTGGTGCTAAGTGCCGCTTATGTTGGCAGCCGCGGACTTTTCCTTCCGCTCGGAGGAGCTGATCTCAATCAGCTTGATTTGGCGACGATTCGAACGAACGGAGCCTCGTTATGCGTCGATCCATCGAATCCCGCATGCGTCATGGTGCCGAACACGTGGGCGCCGATCTTGCCGGCGACCAATAGCAACTACGGCGCTGACGCGGTCCCGCTGTGGGTATCACTGCAGTCCTATCCCCAGTTCGGTAACGGAAGTTACGGTGGGGGCAATGGCGTCAACGTAAGCGGCTACCCGGGCGGAGACTCGGAATACAGCTCGCTCCAGACCAAAATCCAGAAGCGGTTGACGCAACACTTCACGGCGTTGGCTAGTTATACCTGGGCCAAGTTGGTTACAGATGACGGCAACCCGCCGCTCGGCTTCGTGGGGGCGCACGGCGGCGCCGCGCAGGATTGGAAGAATCTTCGACTCGAACATTCAGTGAGCCCGCAAGATGTGAAGTATCAATTCACCGGCCAGGTCTCCTATGATCTGCCCGTCGGCAAGGGAAGAGCAGTCAGTCTTAACGGCGTAGGGAACGCTGTTCTGGGTGGGTGGACAGCCAACGCCATTGCATATCTGAGCTCCGGAATTCCGATTGCATCGCCGGGCTCCGGAACGGCGCCTTCCTATTTCAACCAACGTGCCGACATGGTCTGCGATCCCAACAAGGGTGCACCGCATACGGCTTCAACCTGGTTCAATCCCACGTGCTTCACGGTACCGGGTGTGCCTCAGGGAAGCACGGATGTGTCCACTGCGGACCCTCTTACTCCAGGCACCGCTCCGGCATATCTCGACCACGTGCGCACTATGGGAGCGCAGGATTTCGATATCTCGGTGTACAAGCATTTCACGCTTGGCAAAGAGAAAGATCTTCGCTTCGAGGTTTCGTCCTATAACATTGCGAATCACGCGCAACTTGGAATGCCGGGCATCCCGAGCATGACTTCCGTCATCACCCAACCAGAGGAGGCGGCAGTGTTTGGTCAGATCACCGGTACTGTCAATAGTCCGAGGCAATTCCAGTTCGGAACCAGATTTACGTTCTGACTTGAGCGCCACCCATTTCCGCGGCGCCGGACGTACCCGCGCTCCCGGCACCGCGGAACTCGATTCGGCCGATTCACTGATACAATTTAGTTCAAGTCAGTCGTTGAGCACGAGCGCCGGGATGGCGGAACTGGCAGACGCAGCGGACTCAAAATCCGCCGATCGCAAGGTCGTGGGGGTTCGACCCCCCCTCCCGGCACCAATCAGATAGAAAAATAAACTCAATAAAATGAGCAATGTAGACGAAATTGAAGAACTGAGCGGAGCCTCGGTAATTTCAAGTATTGAATAGTACATTGCTGTTCGGGTACAATTTCAGGTACAGTGCGGTTACAAACGAGGTACAAACGCACTCTCTGGAGACCCCGATGGCCACTCTCATAAAAACCCCATCAGGCAAGTGGAAGGCAATCATCCGCAGGGCCGGTTGGCCGATGACAGTCAAGACGTTTCGGACCCAGCGAGACGCCGGAGACTGGGCTCGTCGTACCGAAGACGACATGGTCCGGGGCGCATTCATTCAGCGGGCTGCTGGCGACCGCATGACGGTCGCCGCCGCGATGAAGCGATATCTGGCCGATGTAGTCCCTTCAAAGCGGCCGACAACACAGGTGGCCGACCAAAAGCGCTCCAAGATTATCGTGAAACATCTCGGTAAGTATTCCCTCACCTCTCTGACGCCAGAGGTCATTGCCCAATTCCGGGATGTGCGCTTGGCTGGGGAAGATCGTAAGGATGAGTCCGGAAACCCAATACCGAGATCTAACAGTACCGTTCGCCTCGATCTGGCCCTTCTCGGTCATCTGCTGACAATTGCGATCAAAGAGTGGGGTGTGAACTTGCCAGCCAACCCGGTCACAAATATCAGGCGACCAGCACCAGGGGCCGGCAGGAATCGGAGGCTATCGCCAGACGAAGAATCTCGCCTGCTGGCTGCCGTTGACCAGCACTCAAACCCCATGATGGGTTGGATTGTTCGGATCGCTCTTGAGTCAGGTATGCGGTGGTCAGAAATCCTGACGCTTCGCAAGTCCCAGGTGGACCTCAAGCGGCGGATTGTTCGACTGCTTAAGACAAAGAACACTCAGCCGCGTACCGTTCCCTTGACTCTTTCGGCTGTCGAAATGTTCAGAAAGGCTATTGAGAATCCCGTCCGGCCTGACGATACGGACCTAATCTTTTTTGGAGCGCCTGGCCGAGATGGTGTTCGGAGGCCTTATCAATTTGACCGGATGTGGCAGGCTATCAAGCGAAAGGAAAGTTTGAAGGACTTTCGCTTTCATGATCTACGCCATGAAGCCGTGAGTCGATTTGTGGAGGCTGGGTTTTCTGATCAAGAGGTCTCCGCAATCAGCGGCCACAAGAGTATGCAAATGTTGAAGCGCTATCCGCGCATCCTTCGAGCGGCGCGGAGTCGGAATCCCGCAGGATGTACCTTTTGCTCTGACTGAGGAGTTCCTGGGCGATCCGCAGAAGACACGGCAATGGAACGCGTTCGTCAGTCGGCTGTATCCAGGCAGTGACTCGCCATCGCTTGAACAGGTTGGAGTTTTACTCCGGGCATTCCTTCTGCCGTGTATCCTTTCGTTGTCCGCGGCTGAATCAGCTGCCCACTACTGGACTCCGAGCCTTCACTGGAGCGAACAGAAATGAGCTGCAACGGCGTCAAGCTAATCTCAATAGCGAGGGACAACACTTGATTGTCGGGTACAAGTTCGGGTACAGACATCAGTTTGGCTCGATTACGGATAATTACGCTAAGTTGCTGATGGGCAGTCACTTGTGGATATCCGACATTACGCTCGATTTCGCTTATTTATCATAGACTTACGGTATTCTTGAGAGACTCAAAATCCGCCGGCCCTTGCGGCCATGGGGGTTCGACCCCCCCTCCCGGCACCAATACATCTCAATCCCGATAGATCGTCAGACAACTCGGGTCTAAGTAACTCTCGATCATTTCCCTTACAGCACGAACACTCCCCAACGGCGGGCCTCGGCCATTGTGATTCTGCTTAACCTTCTCGCAAACTTCGAGTTTGGTGCGAGTCGCTTCAGCTATCGCTTGGCGGAGTAGACTTCGTGAAGCGCAGCTGAAGTCCGTTGGAGCGAGCCATGCCAGTCAGCACCATTATCGAGCCCTTCCGCATCAAGAGTGTCGAACCCATCCGCTGGACCACGCGTGAGCAACGCGAGGGCCTCCTTAAGGCCGCGCATTACAACCTGTTTCTCTTGCACGCCGACGATGTCTTGATCGATTTGCTCACTGATTCCGGCACGGGCGCCATGTCTACACATCAGTGGGCAGCCATCATGGAAGGTGACGAGAGCTATGCAGGCAGCCGCAGCTTCGATCGCTTCCGCAACTCTATTCAGGACATCTGCGGCTATAAGCATGTCATTCCCACGCATCAAGGGCGCGCCGCGGAACGCATTCTCTTCGGAGTTACTTGCACAAAGGGCGACATCGTCCCGAACAACACGCACTTTGATACCACGCGCGCCAACGTGGAGTTTGTCGGTGCAGAGGCCGTCGACCTCCTCATTCCCGAGGGCCGCCAACCTTCGGTTCAGCATCCGTTCAAGGGCAACATGGACGTGCCCGCGCTGGAGGCTCTTATTCAGCGTGTCGGCCGCGAACACATCCCGCTCGTCATGCTGACTGTCACCAACAACTCCGGCGGCGGCCAACCGGTTTCGATGGAAAATGTTCGGCAGGTCAGCGCAGTGTGCAAGCGCCATGGCATTCCGCTGTACTTCGACGCTTGCCGATTCGCTGAGAATGCCTGGTTCATCAAGCTTCGCGAAAAGGGGTACGAATCCAAAACCCCTAAACAGATCGCGCAGGAAATGTTTCGTTTGGGCGATGGCTGCACCATGTCGGCCAAGAAAGATGGGATGGCCAACATTGGCGGCTTCCTTTGCACCAATGACGATCTGTTGGCCCAGCAGGAAAAAGATTTGCTCATCCTGACCGAGGGCTATCCAACCTATGGTGGCCTTGCAGGCCGCGATCTCGAGGCCATCGCCGTAGGCATTCAGGAAGCACTCGAGGAAGACTACCTGCGCTATCGCATCGCTTCTACCGCGTATCTTGGCAACCACATCGCTGCCGTCGGAGTGCCCATCGTGCAACCGCCCGGCGGACATGCCATCTATCTCGACGCGCGCGCATTCCTTCCGCAAATTCCTGCGGATCAATTTCCCGGCGTCGCGTTAGCTGCAGAGCTCTATCTCGAAGGCGGCGTGCGTTCCGTTGAAATTGGCACCCTCATGTTCGCGGCATCCGCACAAATGGACCTCGTGCGCCTCGCCATCCCGCGCCGCGTCTACACGCAGAGTCACATTGACTACCTGGTCGAAGTCATCATTGAAGTTTGGAAGAAGCGCGAGTCAATCCGCGGCATGCGCCTGACCCATGAGGCGCCATTCCTGCGTCACTTCACGGCACACCTGGAACCGGTCAGCTAGACCATACTCGTCTACTTCGGCGCCCAGATACGAAACTCGCCGCTAACGTGCAGCAGGCTCATCATGTAGAGCATTCCATCGTAATAGCGATATTGCCCCGATGGAATCGGTGTGTTCCACAGAGCCTCTGTGAACTGCTTCGCTCGCGCGCGGTCCGTCGCAGCCAGTCCCGCCGCCGCGTTCGTCCCGACCAATCCTGCGGGATGATCTTCGTGCGTCTGCCCGGGCTTTGCACTTAGGTCCTTTCCGTCCAGTGTGTAGATTGGCCCATACTTGTCGACACCTTGTGCGGCAAAGAATTTCTGAATGCGGTCGCTCAGGTCCTGCTCTGCCGGTGCCTTACGCCACCAAGACCAGTCCACTGACCAGTTACTCGCTGTGCGCCACGCATCGTAAGCGAACTCGCCTGATTGCGAAAAGTCATTCACATGCGGCGTGCCGTCGAAGTTCGCATAAACCGGCGACAACGCTGTCTCTGGATTTGTCGTTTTCACAAAAAACGCCCGGCTTGTCTCCGCGGCACGATTCCAGAATGCACGATCCTCTTCCGGTCCCCAGCGCGCCCACAACTCATAAAACGCCGGCAAGTGGTACGAGGGGTCGGTGAATGGCTCGGGCATGACCTCCGGCACAAAGAGGATCATCGGCGGATCGGCGTGCATCATCGGGCCCACGCTGTGCGGTCCGTCCTTGCCCTGCGCAGTAATTTCCTGCCGATGCACCATTGCGCGCAGCAACTTGTCGGCTTCGGCCTTGTAGTCGAAAATGCCTTTGCCTCCCGGCCAGCGGTTGGCCGCAAACAAGAGCGCCATGGCGAAATAGGATTCCCCATCCGGCGCCGCCCCTTCGGAATTGTGCGTTCCATCCGTTTTGCACGACCACGCGAAAAATTGGTAACTCGGTGCCTTGGGGTCGCTGATGTACATGTAAGTCATTGCCCAGTTCCAAATCGCATCGAACTCGGCCTTCTTGCCCAGTTGCACCGCGATCATCATGCCGTACGACATGCCTTCTGTGCGCACATCGTGGTTGGCCCAGTCGGTCACATACATCAGCGGACCGTTGGCATTGCTACCTGCGACGAATGCAATTGCCTGCGTCTGCGGGTCGCCAAGAAAAAGCTGTTGGTAAGCTGCGTCAACTTTGGCCTTGATCTCCCGCTGCGAGTGCCCGTCCTCCGCAAATAGATTGCGGTATTTTCCGTTTGCGTACGCGCTTGAACCATCTTCTGGCGAGGCCTGCACTTGAGAAGCGAGTGGCAGGGCAATCAATACAAGCGCACCAGCAATCAGCGCAGATCGGACTACACTCTTGTTCACCACACGCGCCCCCCATTTCGAAAGCAAGCTCTAGCGATTGACTCGAAGATCAGAAGTATCGCGCCCGCTCCCTCGCAACGTCAAACGCCTGCGGGCGCCCAGTAGAACGCAACGTTATCCCCATTCGCGGGAGCGGCCTGATCTCAGATTCAAGAATCAATTATTTGGGCGTCTGAGTCGACGGAGCAGCCGGCTGGCCAGCGGCTTGTGCCGCTTTCTGCGCAGCCTTCCTGTCGTGCTTCTCTTTGATGTGCCGCGCAATGTCCGGCCAGAATTCAATGATCTCCGCGCCGACGACTCCCTCGGCAGACACCGTCAGTCCATCGCTGATGGTGTTGCCGACAGTACGCTCGGATGCGGGGTAGTATGCACGCGCGATGGCAGAGCCGATCAGGTTGCCGCCCACGTTTGCGTAGTTGGGGCCCCAGGTGCCTTTGTCCCGACGGCACCACACCGTGCTCGATGCTGCCCAAAGAAGGCGGCGAAACTTGTTGCCCGTGCCCTTTTGAAAATAACGTGGATCTTCATGCAGCAGCGACGGCAGCACCGCATTTCCGAAAAAGTTGCCGATGAAAGCGTCAGAGTACGCTGCACCATAGCGCTTGGCATAACCCTGCATGCCCTGACCCCAGGTTGGATAGCTGTCGTCTGCCTGGCCGATGCCAGAGACGATCCCCGCCAACAAGAACGGCCATGGATCGATTGAGCTTCTGAAGAAGAGGTGGAACTTCTGGCCGGGCGACAGCGGCAAGGCGTCCCTGTTTCTTGTCGTATTGAAGGTCGCCATCACGCCCGCGACCCGCTGGTGTTCCTGCTCCTTCAGTTGCTCCTCGGCCCTATCGTGCGCACTCTTCTCAGTGCTCGGCGGCGCGGCGGGTGCCTGGGAACTCGAACTGTTCTGGCTCGGAGCAGACTGAGGCAGGGGAGCTTCGGGCAGTTCTGCGGTGGAAGCCACAATCGAGGGCGTGCCCGCCTCCTGCGCACTCAACGGAGAGGGCGGGCTCATCAGGATGCATCCTGCAGCCACTGTCACCGCAATACAGCGAATTCCTGAATGCATCCATTCACCAGTTGAGCACAGATTCCCAACCCTAATCATACTTGGGATGAGGTAAGGGACGTTCGAGTTGCGATACGCGCACAGAAAACCACGCCCAACAAGCGTAATTCTTGAGAATTACGCTTGCGCGCACCATCCCTTCGAACCTGGACGGCGTTCAATGCCCAGGGACTGGTTCCCCTTCCACCTCAAGCTCGAATCAAGCGGTCCTGGGTTTTCGATATAGCTTCCTTCATTGAATTGGTTGGTGAACGGAGTGTGAGCGTTCGGCAAAACCGCAAAGTAGGAGGGGGAGGTGCAGTCCCCCTTTATCCGTTGGCGGTCGCCATCCTGCTCTTGATTTCATTCAGCATGATCTCGACCTTGTCTTCACTCTCCAGCGCTTTGAACTTATCTTCCAATGTCTCGGGAGACATGATCTCGCTGGCTGCGGCGTTCTCAGCGGACTTGACCTGGACCTTACTCTTCATCCGGCCCAGCGTCTGTTGCTGATCTGTGCCCACAACCTGTCGCGCCTTCGTCGCCCGTCCCACTACCTTGGCGCGGCGATGTTCGGCCACCAGCATTTCGCAGTGCGCACGCGTCTCGCTCAGCTTCTGTTCCAATTTGTGCAGAGCCTGGCGCAGATTGTCAGCCTCATGCTTCTGGTCCTCGGCCTGTGCCGCGAACCCTGTCACGAGCTGGCCGTGACTCAAGGCACGCTCCAGTGCGGCGCGCGCCAGGTCATCCTGCCCCTTCGTGACCGCAAGCTCGGCCTTGCGCTTCCAGCCTGACTCTTCCAATTCGTGTTCGGCTCGTTTCTTTTCGAGCAGATGCTGGTCGGCAATCGCAATCGCAACCTGCGTTTTCACTTGAAGCAGTTGATTCTCCATGTCCAGCACAATCTGCTTCAACATCCGCTCCGGATCTTCCGCCTTTTCCACCAGGTCGTTCAAATTGGCGCGGAGCAACGTGCTTACCCTATCCAGTAACGACATAATTCCTCCTTCTCAATTTCCGCTGGCGATCCTGCCCAGCGTGCAGCGGCTCCTCATTGAATGGTTCGTTCTCTCAATCTCCCTGGCAGCGATGCAGGCGCCAGCCGCGACGCCTGCGTCAGCTTGTTCGGGTGTTTATGCGCTCGGGCCGTCACGACCACACTTAATCAGCCGGTTTTACAAAATACCCAGATACGCGCCACTTCCCATCCTTGTCGAGCATGGGTGTGACCGTCTCGATCATCGACCCCCCGCTCGCGAACGCGGTTTTGTACTGAATCACGACGTACTCTCCCTTCGGCGCATTCGGCATATCGGTCTGATACAACGAACCTGACAGCGTCCGACTTCCTGCCGTGCCGAGCGGCGTGCGTACTTGATTCAGAGCCTTTTCCCAATCGGCCTTTGATATTTTCAATTGGAAGAATGACGCGGCCTCCTGCCAGCTCTGACCGTAATCGCCGTGGTCTACCAATGCCAACCACGATTGAGCGGCTTGCTCGGCAGCCTCTCGTTTAGCTGCCAGGTCCTGCGCGAGCGCAGCCGAGCAAAGCAGCAAACCCATAAGTGCGATGGATAGTTTCCGGTTCATTGATTCTTCCTTTCTTGAACCAAATCTTTATGGATGTCTCGCCCCCCGTCGACCGCGCTGGCGACGACAGGGGGCGCGAGTAGCTGACCGTTAGGCGACGCTTTTGCCTGCCTCGCCGTTCTCCGGCTTCTGCTTGATGGCCTGCACGTTCGACATCAACTGCTTGATGTCCATCCCGCTCAGCGCCTCAAACAATGCCGGCACCTGCGCCGCGATCTTCGTCATGTCGCCGGTTATTTTGTGCACCCCGGCAGCACCGTCGTTGCCCGTGGAGACGATGGTGATCTTATCCACCTTGCTCAACGGTTCGGCCATCGCACGCACAACGTCGGCCATGTTGGTCAGCAGCTTGTCCACCACCGCGGCCTGGTTCCATTCCTGGTAGGCCTCGGCTTTCACGTTCATGGCCTTGGCTTCCGCCTCGCCCTTCTGGAAGATGATGCTGGCTTCTGCTTCACCTTGCGAACGAATCGCCGCAGCGCGACCTTCCGCTTCCGTCGTCAAACGAGCCTTCTCTGCACTGGCCAGGTTCTCAATGCGCTGACGCTCGATCTCCGCGCCCTTCAGCACCGTGGCGATCAGTTCCTTTTCATGGCGCAGAATTTCAGCTTCCTGCACTTTGATCTGGCCTTCTTTCTCCACCTGCTGCACTTTCACCTGCTCCGCAGTCACCTGCTGCAGCATCACGTTTGTCTGTAATTCGTAGGCCTTGTCGGCCGTAGCCTGCTGGCGACGGCTCTGCTCTGCATATTCCGCCTTCTTGATTTCAAGATCTCGCTGCGCCTCCGCCTGCCTGGTTGCAGAGGCAGTTTCTGCAATCACGCGTTCCTGATCCGCTTGCGCCTTAGCTACAGCCGATTCCCGCATTGCCGTGGCACGCTTGATCGCGGTGTCGCGGTCTGCGTCAGCAGTCGCCATTTCAGCGTCGCGCTTGATGCGCGCAATGTCAGGCCGGCCCATGTTCGAGATGTATTCGTTCTTGTCGCGCACTTCCTTGATGGTGAATGAAATGACTTCCAATCCCATCTTGCTCATGTCTTCGGCGCAGGTGGCGCGCATCCGCTCGCCCACCATCTCGGGTTCCTTCACGATCTGCTCCACCGTCAACTGGCCGATGATGCCACGCAGATGGCCTTCCATTACAAGGCGAATCAGTCCTTCGCGTTGTGCAGGCGCCTTTGTCAGGAACTGTTCCGCCGCCGTCAAAATAGAAGCCTGATCGCTGCGCACCTTGATCTGCGCGACGGCTTCCACCGTTACCGCGACGCCCTGCTTGGTGTAGAGATCCTGTTGCGGAGCCACGTCAAAACTCATCAGTTCCAGGCTCAACTCGCGGCAATTCTCCACCATCGGGAAAATCACCGTTCCGTGCCCCTTGATCACGCGTGGGCCGCGAAATCCATACACGATCAAGGCCTCATTGGGTCCGGCCTTGCGATACATCCTGGCCAGAATGCCCATCAGGAAAATCAGCGCCAATACTCCCAGTCCAGCAAAGAGAATGATTTGGTTCGTCATTGCATTCCCGGTCCTTTTACCGGGAGGGTGAGTGGTTGATGGTTTTACTGCTTATGGCCGGCGTTGCGGCCGTTCTTCGGAAACAACTTGGCCACCAGCCCCAGCGCGAAAATCCCCACCAGGATGGCCATATCTGTCACCAGCACAGTCGTGTTGCTCATAACTCAATTCCCAGTCCTTCGGCCGGGTTGATGCGGAATGAATGGAGGTCATTCCGCTCGCCTTGGGTTAGCGTTGATTCGGTCCCTCGTCCGCCGGCATGTCTTCCCAGCGCCGAACGGAGGCGATCCCTTTTTCGTAGGCAACGACGTAGACCTCTTCTTGCTTCTGAATCGGTTCGCCGTCCTCTGAGCGCGCTGGAGCCGATCGCCGCGCGCCCAACTGCTCGTACACAATCTCCCCAATACCACCGGCGCGGATTGCCGAGGACACGCGGCCCACTGCGCCAACAACCTCGGTTTCGTCCGCCGTCAGTTCGTGTTCATGCGGCAACAGCACTTTGGTCAAAAAGAGAAACACAATCGCGCCGCCTGCAAAGCCACAGATCGCCGCGAGCACCAGCACCACAAGAGCCACAAAGCTGCCATAGCGCGTCAACAGGTACCCTGCCGCACCAAACCAGCAGAAGAAAATCATCAGCGAGAACGCATTCCACCACGGAACATTCGCGCCTCCCTGTGGCACACTAGCCCCGTGCGGCATATGCACACCGTGCGGAACATGAGGAACGTGCCCCACGTGGGGAACATGCACGTGCCCGCCAAAGTGCCCCATCCCGCCCAGCAGCGATATTGCACTCAGTGCCAGCCCCACCAAAAAACAAATCAGATAAAAGGATTCCCAGTTCATATGCGCCTCTATTCTTACTGCGCCCTTTTTCGTGTTCCCCGAGCCTTGTTTTCTGCTCCCTGTTCCCTGATCCCCGTTGCCTGCTTCTTCGGCCGCAATACTTCCGTCAGCCGCGGCATCAATTCCGGCGTCTCCAAAATCGACTCCAGCAGAAGAATGCATTCGCGCGAGTGCTCATGCCGCGCTAGCTTCAGCAGGGCCTGCTTCAGCTCAGGGTCGCGCCGGAAACGCTCCGCTCCCGACACCAGCCACAAATCGAGCTTGTCTTCCACGTTGCGCAACTCACTCTGCAGTTCAGGCGAATAGCCTTCCGGGTCGTCCACCAGGTAGCCGGGGTGAACCTTGAAAAATCCCGCAAGCAACTGCCTCGACGTATTGGTCAGGTGAGGCCGTGCGCCGCTCTCAATCTGCGAGAGGTAGCTCTGGCTCAGCTTCGAACCGGTCTCGGCGTCGATCGCCCGCACCAGTTCCTGCTGGCTCATGGCGCGGTTCAACCCCCGCAGGCTGCCCTCCACCTCGCGCAGATATCTGATTTTTTCGCCGAGCTTCATGTCTTTGACCGCGATGGTAGTCGTTCTTGTTTCTTTTCCCTGTGACAACCACATTGCAAATTGCAATAACAATATCGCAGATTGCGATACACGTCAACAGAAATCGGATGCAATTCCTTCTGCGGCTGTTTATCGCTGATTCTTAAGAGGGTTGTGGCGCCATTGCCGCGGGATTTACACAGCCCCAAACATGCGAAGGCCCTCCGATTTGCACCGGAGGGCCTTCAATCGACCGGCAATGCTACCGCCGGAGTCTCCGCGGACGATCCCTCGTCCGCGGCGCAAAACCTACGTCGTAACTGTCCGCGTAGGTTTCGAACCCCACATCCCGTAGTAAGCGATGAAGAGATAACAGATCACCGGAATAATGAACGATGTCTGAATGCTCGTTCTGTCCGCCAGCGCGCCAATCAGATAAGGAACCACCGCGCCGCCCACAACCGCGCTCATGATCAATCCCGAGCCCTTGCTGGTCAATGGACCGAGCCCGGCAATGCCCAGCGTGAAAATGTTGGGGAACATGACCGAGTTGAAGAACCCGCAGAGCACCAGTGTGCCGATGGCGACTGAGCCGGAGGTAAACATCGAAATCGCGATCAGCGCTGCTGCAATAAAGCCGAACGTGCCGAGCAGTTTTCCAGCGTTAACCTTGGTCATGATTCCAGCGCCCAATACACGGCCAACCAGTGCGCCGAGCCAATAGAGCGAAACCAGGAACGATGCTGTCTTGGCGGTGCTCATTCCCTGCGAACTGAAGTAGTTCACGGCAATCGAAGCCAGCCCGACTTCCACGCCTACGTACATAAAGATGCCGACCGCACCCAAAACCGTGTGTCTGTAGCTCCAGATGCTGCGGCTGAGTATCGGATCACCTTCCTTGGCGGGGCGGAACGTCTGCGTCTGCTCCACGTGCGGCAGATGCATGAAGGCCACACCCAGTCCGAGCAGCAGCAACGCGCCGGCAATCAGGATGTACGGCACCCGCACGGTGTCCGCCACGGCGGCCTGCGAGGCCATCTTGGCGGGGTCAGACAGAATATAGGCTCCCGCAACAATCGGCGCCAGTGTTCCGCCGAGCGAGTTCAATGCCTGCGCCAGGTTGAGTCTTATGGAAGAGCTTCCCTCCGGTCCCAGAATCGAGACATACGGATTGGCCGAGGTCTGCAAAGCGGTCACGCCCGCGCCCACGACGAAGACCGCAGTGAGGAAGAGCGGAAAGCTGACCATCTTGGCTGCGGGTACAAATAAGAGACAGCCCACCACTTGGATGAACAGCGAAACCACCATCGTCTTCTTGTAGCCAATGGTCTCAATCAGCTTCGAAGTCGGCGACGAAAACACCAGGTACGCGAGGAAGAACGCCGACTCGGCGAGCATGGCCCACGCATACGGCAGGGTGAAGATATGCCGCAGATGCGGCACTAGCGCCATGTTCAGGTTGGTAATGAACCCGAAGATGAAGAACAGCGCCGTCACCGTAATGAATGGGACAAGATACCCCGGCGACGTTAGCGCCTTCGATTCTTTCTGTTGTGTTGCCATAGAAGGTTGTTCTCCGCTTCCTCAAAAAAAGTCCGCCCGGTTAGGGCGCATTCACGCCCCCTTCGCAGGCAGGCGCACTTCGGCTCGCCAGTGGGTTCCCGGCAGCCGTTTTGGTGCAACACAACACTATACGGGAAACCGTGCAGATGGGAAGTGCGCAGCCGCAGCCTGCTTTCAGCGCTACCGGCCACGCCCCAGATTCGAGTATCCTCAAGTAAAAGCAAGGAGACGTGAGTGGCAATTGCAACCATGAGCAGTGCGCGGTTGAAAAAGGTGTTGGCGGCCCTGGAAGGCAACTGGCAAGCCGAAATGGAGGGCTATCACACCTACACCACTCTCGCGGACCGCGACGCGGACCCTGTGCGTGCGCAGGTTTTGCGCCATCTTGCGACCGCTGAATTGGAGCATGCCGCACTCTGGGAAGGCCGCATTCAGGAACTTGGCGGGCCCAAACCCGTCTATGCCGGTGGTCCCGGGGGCAATGCCGACTCTCTGGCCAACCGCGCCGGTGGTCCCAAGATGGCCCTTCGCCGCCTTGAAATTGAAGAGAGCCGCGATATAGCCCGCTACGGCACACAGCTTAAGGACCTCGGCGACGAAGGCTCTCTCGCCATCCTCGAACACGTGATTGAGGACGAACGGGAACATCACCGCGAACTAGGCTCGTTGCTGCGCGGCCATTACACGGCGCCCGCTGGCGCACCCAAAGTCGACGCCAAAGCTGTCCTCGCGGAAATGCTCTCCAAGCGCAACGAAGGCCGAAAGCAGCCCGGCGCATGGATCGGCGATGCCATCTACGGCGTCAACGACGGCCTCGGCGCCATCTTTGGCATTGTCTCCGGCGTCTCCGGCGCCACCGCAGGCGATAGCAAATATGTGCTATTGGCCGGCCTCTCCGGCATGATCGCTTCCGCCCTTTCCATGGGCTCCGGCGCTTACCTGGCCGCGAAAAGCGAACGGGAAATCTATCACGCTGAAATCTCTCGCGAGCGCGAAGCCATCCAGATGAACGAGCCCGAAGCCCGCGAGTTGCTCTCCCTCTATTACCAGGTCAAGGGCCTGCCCGAGGCCGACGCGCTCCACATGGTCAACCATATCGCCAGCGATCGCGAGCAACTCCTCCGCGCACTTGCCAGTGAACGGCTCGGCACCTCTGAGGAAGCTCTCTCCAACCCGCTTGTCTCGGCTAGTTCCGGTGCGCTCTCCACTGCCGTCGGTGCGCTCATCCCCATCATTCCCTTCTTCTTTCTGCAGGGGATTCCCGCCGTCATCGCCGCAGCCGTCGTCTCCCTCATTGCTCACTTCGCCGTCGGAGCAGCAAAGAGTCTCATCACCATCCGCTCCTGGTGGTCGTCGGGATTTGAGATGACCGCAGTGGGCGCCGTCGAAGGCGCAGTCACCTACGGCATCGGAATTCTGCTCGGAAAGGGCGGCATGTAATGGGCGGCTTCATCCCTCTTGGGGATGCCTCGCGCCGCCCCAGGAATTTTCCCGCCGTCACCCTGGTCATTATTCTTCTCAACGTGTGGGTCTTTTTCAGGGAATTGATGTACGGCGATCGATTCGTTCTGGCCTGGTCGGCGATTCCCAATCGCATCACCCACGGTCATCACTGGATCACCCTGTTGACCTCTATGTTCATGCACGCGGGCTGGATGCATATCGTCGGCAACATGATCTATCTCTGGGCGTTCGGCCGCGAGATTGAAGATGTCATGGGCAGCGGCCGCTTCCTCGTGTTCTATCTCGCCGGCGGCATCGTGGCCATGTTCGCCCAGATCGCGGCTGACCCGTTTTCCCATATCCCCAGCCTCGGCGCCAGTGGAGCCATTGCGGCAGTCATGGGCGCATTTATCGTCACCTTCCCGCGCGATCGCATTCGGACCGTGCTCTTCCTCTTCATCTTCTTCCGCGTAACCTTCATACCAGCCGCCGTGCTCATCGGCTTCTGGTTCCTCCTGCAGGTCTTCGATGTTGGCGTAGTTGCCCAGGTCAAAACCGGCGGAGTCGCCTACCTCGCCCACATCGGCGGATTCCTCTTCGGCGTTATCACCGCTCGGCTGTTTGTCGATCCCCGCCGTGTGGCTTCAGGCCAACTCACGTATTGATATTCTTCCGGTCTTGGTTCTTTCTCGAACGTTGCGCGACTTTCGAAACGGCTCTAGCGCCCTTCTTCGACAGCTGTGATCTGCGTATTGTTCGGATGAAAATAGAAACGCAGGATCCACACGCTTGGCACAGCATGGCCGGCGCGTATGGGTGGATCAAACTCCCACTCCAGCGCGGCCTTGTGTGCCGTCCGCGCAAAATAGTTCCCAGGTCCCGGCGACACATAGTCAGCACTCATTACCTGACCCTTTGTGCTCACGCTCAATCGTGCTTCCACGGTCACTATCCCACGAATGCTTCCGACTGCGTTGCGCGACACATACGGCATCACGCGTTTCGTAACCGCGCCGTTCGCATTTTCGGCCTGATGCGAAGGAGGTGCAATCTCTTTCGGTCGAACCCGAGACCTTTCAGGCGGAGGAGTACTTTGGCCCTCCATGGGCCGTGTTGCCGGTGCCTGCTTCGTCGCCTGATCGGCCACGGTGGGATGCTCCGGTACTGCTGGCCGAGTTTCGGGCGCAGTTGCAGGCGGCCCGGTTGTCGCATCGTTCTGGGACCCGCTCATCGGAGTTGCGGTGAGCGGTTGCGGCGCTGCCGCTGCGCTTGACAGTGCTGTCGGTGCGGTCGTGTCCGCGTGCGTCGCAGCGCCCCCGCTTGAAGTTGCATTCGCGGCCGGTGCGCGCGCCACAGTTCGCTGCACCCAGCCGCTACGCACTGCAAACACGGCCGCTATCGCCAGCAAGGCGATAATTCCGATCACGATCAGCAAAATACGAAATCTGGATTCTTCCGGCTCTTCAAAGCTCCTCAGTGAATTCAGCATCGGAACCGATTCTTCCGGTTCGTCCTCGCTGAAGCGCGCCCTCGCCCTGAAGACCGGCTCGGCTGTCGAAGCCGCATCCTCCTTATCCTGGGCCTCCACTTGTGCATCTGCACTTGGAGCGGCCGGCATAACAGCGAGTTCTGGGTTCTTCGTTTCCGCGGGAACCGCCTCCGCAATGCCAGAGAAACTGCTCACGATCCTGTCTTTGATCTCCTTGATCGAGCATCTCCGCTCCGGATCCGACCGGAGACAGTCCCGCACGAGCCCATCGAATGGCGCGAGCAGCATTCCTTGTACCACCGGTTCTTCGATCTCTTTTTCATCCCAGATCGGCGGAAGCTGCGTCATTGCTTCCGCAATGGTCATGCCCACGCCCCAGGCATCCACCGCCCTCGTGAATCTCCCTGTGCCCATTTCCGGTGGGTCATGGACATCCGTCTCCCGCGTGGGCCAAGGCACGCCCGCAGCCACAAGAAACCGGTCGCTCGAAAGCTTCAGCGCTTCTGATGCAACCACAATATTTGAGGGCTTCACATGCCCGTGCACGTATCCCAGCTCGTGCAGATACAACAGCGCGTCGAGAACCGGCAAAACAAAGTCTTTTACTTTTTCTGGGCTCGATGGCCCCAGTGGGATGTACTCGGACAAAACGTGGTCTGCCAGTTCCGTCACCACGTACACCACACTTGCTCCGCCGAACTGCCAGCGTCCCATGTCCAGCACAGGCAACAGGTGAGGATGCGACAGCGATTGTGCAGTTTCCCACTGTGCCAAGTGGGCCTCGGCTGTCGGCCCATCCGCCAGAATCAGCTTGATCACGGCCTTCTGCACACCGACCCGCAGCGTGAGAAACACGCCCTGATTCGCGGAGCCTCCCAGCCACTCCAGCAGCGCGTACTTACCGTCGACTGTCTGGCCCTCCCACTCCGGCGCTATAAAAACATTAGTCATGGCAAGCGACTCGATCCAAAGGCGCGGCCCCTGGATTCCTCAAGGTTATAAGATGCACCTGCCCGGCCCTTTCATCTCGCTCCTCCCCTACAATGGTCGAGCGAACATTCGAGGATAAATCCATGTTGTGTCAATCCATGCGCCTGCTGGTTTTCGCCGGTCTGCTGATTCCTGCCGTCGTCTCCGCCCAACCCGCATCAGATGTCGTTATCGAGCGCAACGTCGCCATGAAGACCCGCGACGGCGTCACCCTAATGGCGGACATCTATCGCCCCACCGGCGACGACACCTTCCCTGTGCTGCTGCAGCGCACGCCCTACAACAAAGACAACGCCGATGAATTCGCACACAAAGCGGTCGCGCGCGGTTTCATGGTAGTCGTGCAGGATGTGCGCGGCCGCTACACCTCCGAGGGCGAGTGGTACACCTTCAAACACGAGAGCGACGACGGCTACGACGCCGTCGAATGGGCGGCGGCGCTTCCGCACTCCAATGGTAAGGTCGGCATGTTTGGGGGCTCGTATGTAGGAGCGACGCAGATGCTCGCCGCCATCAGCCATCCTCCCCATCTCGCTGGTATTTGTCCCGTCGTCACCGCTTCGAATTACCACGAGAACTGGACCTACCAGGGCGGCGCATTCGAGCAGTGGTTCGATGAGTCCTGGACCGCCGGCCTCGCACAGGACACCGCCAACCGTGTCATTAGCGACAATACCAATGCGCGCGTTGGTGATTCCGTCCTGCCCCTGAATCAATTTCCTGTCTTCAATATCAAGCCGGTCACCAGCGGATCGCAGCTCACGCACGACCTCGCGCCCTACTTTCTCGACTGGCTCGCCCACCCCACCTACGACAGCTATTGGAAGCAGTGGGCTATCGACGAAAATTACGCGCAGATTCAGGTTCCTGCCCTGACGATCGCGGCTTGGTACGACCTCTTTCAGGGCGGCTCGTTGCACAACTATATGGGATTGCGCGACCACGCCGGCAACGACGCCGCGCGCAGCGGGCAGCATCTAATCGTCACCATCGGCGGGCATGCGGGCAACGGACGCCACATCGGCGACGTCGATTTCGGCCCCGCCGCCGAGGAGTACAACGAAAACAACCTGACCCTCGATTGGTACGACTACCTATTCATGGGCAAGCAAAATCAGTTCGCCAGTGGCAAACCCGTCCGCATCTTTGTCATGGGCGAAAACAAGTGGCGCGATGAAGAAGCATGGCCATTGGCGCGCGCGAAACAGACCAGCTACTTCCTGCATTCCGACGGCAAGGCGAACAGTGTGTCCGGCGACGGCTCGCTTTCCGGAGTTGCGGCGCGCGCAGAGCACGTCGACACCTTCACATACGACCCAGCCAACCCCGTCCCCACGGTTGGCGGCCCGCTCTGTTGCGACGGGCAGCACATTGCGCCCAACCCGCCCGGCCCGCGCGATCAAAAGGACGTAGAAGCGCGCCAGGACGTTCTCGTCTACTCCACTCCGCCGCTCGATGCCGACGTTGAAGTTACCGGCCCGGTCACGCTCGATCTGTTTGCAAAATCCTCCGCCGTCGACACCGACTTCACCGCGAAACTCGTCGACGTCGGCCCCGATGGCTTCGCGCAAAACCTCACTGAAGGCATTCTCCGCGCAAGCTTCCGCGAGTCGACACGTGGCGAACCCAAGCCCATCGTCCCCGGTAAGGTCTACGAGTACAAAATCGACGTTTGGTCGACAAGCAACGTATTCCTGAAGGGGCACCGCATTCGTCTCGAAGTCAGCAGCAGCAACTTTCCGCGCTTCGACCGCAACCTCAACACGGGCAAGAACGCCGCCGACAGCGCCGCCTTCGTGAAGGCCACTAACACCATCCTTCACGACGCCGAGCACCCCAGCGCATTAATCCTGCCTGTGGTTCCGAGATAGAACCTGAGAGAGGAACTTAAGAGTTGGAACCGAGCAGCTCTCGCGCCGCCAACCGTCCCAGCCGAATGCAGTCGGGAATGCCAATGCCATCGTACGCATTCCCGGCCAGCTTCAGCCCCGGCAGAGTCGCCATGCGTTCCTTCACGCGCTGCATCCGTTCCTGGTGACCCACTGCATATTGCGCCATGGCGCGTGGCCAGCGCGAAACCTGTGCGTGTTCCGGTACAACGTCGCGGCCAATCACGTCCTCGCCCAGAATCTCGGTCAACTCGCGGCGCACCGCCGCCACCAGCGCAGCGTCAGGCTCCGCCAGCAACGCTTCATTGTTCATGCCGCCCAGAAACGCCCGCAGCACAGCCTTGCCCGTCGGCGTTCTTCCCAGAAACTTGCGATGCACAAACGTGCACGCCAGCATTGTTCGGCCTTCGCTGGCCGGAACCAGAAATCCAAAACCATCCGGCAAAGTCCCAATCTGCGTCTCGTCGTACAACAGGTTCACCGTGATTGAAGAGGAGTACGGAATGCCCGCCAGTTCTTCGCTGAGCGCCGCATCCACCCGGCCCAACATCTCCGCCGCTGCCCAGGCAGGCGAGGCCATGATCACCGCGTCGTAATTTTCCGTGACACCGCCCGCAGTCACGCGCCATCCGGCAGCCGTCTTTTCCAACGCGCGTACGCAGGCTGAGCGGCGAATCCGCGTCGGTTCGAGCTTTGTCTCCAGCGCATCCACCAGTTGCTGCATCCCGCCCCGAAGCGTAGTAAAGATAGTTCGCGGTCCGGGTCGCGCCTGCCCCGCTGCCGGCGCCGCGCCACCTGCACCGTTCGCGTTCCCCGCGATCCCCGATTTCTGTGCCGCCGCCCTCGCCCGCATCTGCTGGTGTGCCGCCAGCATGCCCCGCGTCAGCGAGCCGTGCTTGGTCTCCATCTCCACCAGTCGCGGCAACACCGTGCGTGCACTCAACTGCGACGCATCGCCGCCATAAATACCCGACAGCAGCGGATCAGCCAGCCGGTCCACCGCTTCCTGGCCAAAATGCCGCTCCACCAGCGCCGCCACTGACTCGTCCTGCTCGCTCGGCCGCGGCGGATGCAGCAACTCCAACGCCATGCGTATTTTCGTTTTCACGCTGAAAAGCCGCGTCAGCGCCGTCGGGATCAGCTTCGTCGGGATCAGGAACATCAGCCCATCGGGCAAAGGAATCAGCCGGTTCCGCACTACGATATAGGTCTTGCGATTCGCGTCGTTGGAGGGGGTAAGGTGGTCGCCGAGCCCCAGTTCCCGGCACAGCTCCGCCGCCGCCGGTTTTTCGCTGAGAAACGAGTCGGGTCCGCGCTCCAGCACCGCGCCGTTCACAACCTCCGACGCCAATGACCCACCCAATCGCTCACGCGATTCAAAAAGAGTGTATTCAACCGGAGCGCCAGCCGCGCGCGCCTTCTGCAACTCATAGGCGGCCGCCAGGCCCGCTATACCCCCGCCAATGATTGCAATCCGCATGCCGTACCCGCTCCGTCGGGAAAACCCGCCCTGCCAGCCACTTGACCGCGGGCAGGACCTCCTGAATCTTATAGGATTCGTTGCCCTTTTCACCCCTAGAATCCGCCGTCCGCCCTCAAGTTGCGTGTGATTTAGATCACATGGAACCCATACCTCGGTCGCTTAACCTTGCAATCGTCACAGCGCATTCCCCGGCTTGCCCGGCGCTGCTTCCCACAAACCCCTCGCGACGATTCGTTCTATTCTTCTCGTTGAGCTTGACTTGGCCCGGAGGCCGCAGATGACTCCTGAGTTAATCCACCGCCTGCACTTCGCCTTCACGGTGACCTTCCACTACCTCTTCCCGCAACTCACCATGGGCCTGGCGCTCCTGATTGTTGTCCTCAAGTCGATTGCCCTCAAGACTGGCAGCGAACAGTGGGACCGCGCCGCCCGCTTCTGGGGCCGCATCTTCGGCATCAACTTCGTCTTCGGCGTGGTCACCGGCATCCCCATGGAGTTCGAATTCGGCACCAACTGGGCCCGCTTCTCGCAACTCTCCGGTGGAGTCATCGGTCAGCCTCTCGCCATGGAAGGCGTCTTCAGCTTCTTCCTCGAGTCGGCATTTCTCGGCCTCTTCCTCTATGGCGAAAAGCGCCTCTCCAAAGTGATGCACTGGTTCTCTGCATTCATGGTCTTTCTTGGGTCGTGGCTCTCCGGGTTCTTCATCATCGTCACCGACGCGTGGATGCAGCATCCCGTCGCCTACGACCGCTTGCCCAACGGACAGTTTGAAGTCCTCAGTTTCTGGCAGCTCCTCCTTAACCCCTGGGGCTTGCTGCAATACATGCACAACATGACCGGTGCCGTCGTCACCGCCAGCTTTGTCATGGCTGCCACCGGCGCGTTCTACCTTCTCGACCGCCGCCTGGAATCCTATGGCCGCATCTTCGTCAAGGTTGGCGTCATCGCCGGCGTACTTTCCTGCATCGCCATCATCTTCCCAACCGGCGACCTGCACGGAAAATATGTCGCCCGCCACCAGCCCGCGGCCATCGCCGCGATGGAAGGCCTTTTCAAAACCGAGACCGGCGCCGGCATCGTGCTTATGGGCCAGCCCAATGAAGAAACCGGTCTGATTGACAACCCTATCGTCGTGAACGACGTGCTCAGCTTCCTCATCTACGGAACAACCAAGGCAGAAGTACAGGGCCTCGATCAGTTTCCTCGCGACCAGTGGCCCACGGCGCTGCCCTTGCTCTTCTACGCCTACCACATCATGGCTGGGCTCGGAACCTACTTCGTGGCGCTCATGCTGCTCGCGGCGTTCCTGCTCTGGCGCGGCAGAATCTACAACACTCGCTGGATGCTGTGGCTACTGCTGATCAGTTTTCCGTTCCCCTACATCGCCAACACCGCCGGTTGGATGACTGCCGAAATCGGCCGCCAGCCCTGGCTCATCTACGGCCTTATGCGCACCAGCGAAGGTTTCTCCAGCACCGTCTCCGTCGGCAACGGGCTCTTCACGCTGATCGGATTCATGGGCCTCTACACGCTGCTCGGCCTGCTCTTCACCGTGCTCGTCTATCGCGAAATCAGCCGCGGCCCTGAGCCCGTGTCACCCACCCCGGTAGCTTCGCTTTCCAATTGAGTCGTGCCCTGACACTTCGTGCCATTACGTTGGCTTTCTTTGAAACGAGGGTTTTACCATGATGGGTTTTCTCTGGTTCTGGCTCGTCGCCGTCATGATCGTCGGCTACGTCGTCCTCGACGGATTCGATCTCGGCGTAGGCGTGCTCCATCTTTTTCTGGTTCGCACCGAGTCGGAACGCCGAACCTCCCTGCGCTCCATCGGCCCCGTGTGGGACGGCAATGAAGTCTGGCTCCTCGCCGGCGGCGGCACCCTCTACTTCGCTTTCCCGTTGCTCTATGCCTCGGCCTTCAGCGGTTTCTATCTCCCACTGATGATCGTGCTGTGGCTGCTCGTTCTTCGTGGTGTCAGCCTCGAACTGCGCAACCACATCGATGTCGGTGTCTGGCGCGGTCTGCTCGATGGCGTCTTTGGCCTTGCCAGTGCGCTGCTCGCCATCTTTTATGGCGCGGCCCTTGCCAACGTCCTGCGCGGCGTGCCGCTCCAAGCCGACGGCTACTTTTTTCTGCCCCTGTGGACCAACTGGCAACCCGGTCCGCTTCCCGGCATTCTCGATTGGTACACCGTGATCGGAGGAGTGCTCGCGCTCGTCGCTCTCACCCTTCATGGAGCGCTGTGGCTCTCCATCAAAGTCTCCGGCGATCTCGAAGTCCGCGCCCGCCGCATCGTCCAGCCTCTCTGGATGGTGCTGATCGTCCTCACCGCCATCAGCCTCTACGCCACCATTCACGTGCGGCCTCAAAGCCTTAACAACTACTCCGCCTATCCGTTCACTTACATCGTGCCCGCCGGCGTCATCGCGTCCCTTATCGCGCTGTTTGTCTGGAATCGCAAAGCCCAACCCGTCAAGGCGTTTCTGGCGTCGTGCTTCTATCTCTTCTTCATGCTGGCCGGCGCATGCTGGGGCGTGTATCCGTCGCTGCTGCCCGCCACCACCGGCGCCGATCGCGACATCACGCTCAACCGCGCGATCTCCGGTCCGCATACGCTGGCCGTCGGCATTGTCTGGTGGATCTTCGGCATGGCCCTCGCCATCGGTTACGTGATCTTTGTCTACAGCCGCTTCAAAGGCAAAGTGGACGAGAGTTCCGCCGCACATTAGGCGATCCAGATCTTTGGCGGTTCGGCTTGCGCGTCCGCTGCCTGAACGGACGTGCGTCGACACCCTGCTTGCCATACCACTCCGAGCCCGTGATATACACTTCGCCTCAGCCCCAGATTTTTCGCCGATTTTCCCCGACGCCCATGCCCGCAGTCATTCAAGTCTCCCGAGTCCGCAAAACCTATGGCCGATTGGTCGCGGTCGAAGAAGCATCTTTCGACGTCAATGAAGGCGAAATCTTCGGCTTGATCGGCCCCAACGGCGCGGGCAAAACCACCACGATGGAGTGCATCGAAGGCCTGCGCAAACCCGATAGAGGTACGATCGCTGTCCTCGGTATGGATCCCTTTCGCCAGGTGTATCAACTGCAAAACCGCATTGGCGTTCAACTGCAGCAGGCGCAACTGCAAAAGCGCATCAAGGTTTGGGAGGCTGTCGACCTCTGGGCTTCGCTCTACGAGAAGAAGGGAACTGACGCCGACCGCCTGCTCGAACAACTCGGCCTCACCGAAAAACGCAACGCCTGGTTCATGACGCTCTCCGGCGGTCAGAAGCAGCGCCTGTTCATTGCTCTCGCGCTTATCAACGATCCCGAGGTAGTTTTCCTCGATGAACTCACCACCGGCCTCGATCCACAATCACGCCACGCCATCTGGGACCTGGTGCGTGGCATCCGCGAACGCGGCAAGACCGTGTTCCTCACGACCCATCTGATGGAAGAAGCCGAGCGCCTCTGCGATCGCGTTGCCATCATGGAGCACGGCCGCATCATCGACATCGATACGCCCGACAGCCTCGTCCGTCGCCACTGTCCCGAACGCACCGTCGTTCTTGACACCGAATCTCCAAACGCTGCTGCGTCCTTTCAGCAAATCTCGGGAGTCGAAAACGTCTCGGCGGCAGGCAATCGTTTCACCATTCGCGGCCGCGGCGACGATCTGGTCACCGAGGTGATTCATTGCCTGTCTGAGAAGCAGATTCGTGTCTCGGACTTTCGCACCATTCTCCCCAACCTTGAGGATGTTTTTCTCAAACTCACCGGCCGCTCAATTCGCGAATAGGGAAGTGCTTTATGCTGCGTGGACTTTGGAAACTGACGTGGATTGAGACGAAAATCTTTCTGCGCGAACCGCTCGGCGCAATCGGCACAATCGTCGTCCCGGTTCTCGTCTTCCTCGTGCTCGGTCGAACCGTCAAACAATCCGGCGACGCAGCGTCCGATGCCACCAGCTTCGCCCGCGTCGGTCTGCCAGTTCTCGTCTCGCTACTGATTTCCGTCAGCGCCGTTCTTTCGCTCATCACGATCATTTCCATCTATCGCGAAGGCGGCATCCTCAAGCGGCTCCGCGCCACGCCCCTGCGCCCGCAGACCATCCTCGCCGCCCACGTTATCGTCAAATTAGTCCTGACAGCGGTCACCATGATCCTGATGTACTTGGCCGGCAAGCGCTACATCCCCGCCGGCTTCCACCTGCCCCTGTTCTCGTTTACGATTGCGCTCCTCATCTGCACGTGGAGCATCCTATCCATCGGCTTCCTCATCGCGAGCATCGTGCCCACGGCACGCTTCGCACAGCCAATCGGCGCAATTCTTCTGTATCCAATGATCGCTGTGTCAGGGCTTTTTGTGCCGATTGCCTATCTTCCGCCGGCGCTGCGGGTCGTAGCTCGGCTCCTGCCCATGACTTACGCAGTCAACCTGCTGCAGGGGATTGGCGTTGGCGACCCGTGGTCGGCCCACCTGGGCGACGTGGCTGCGCTGATCGGGATGTTTCTTGTTTTTACGGCGGTCTCGGCAAAGGTCTTTCGCTGGGAGTAAAGGCCTTTGCCGACCAGCGTTCTTGTTGCGCTCTAAAACCTACAACGTCACCAGTGTTCCCAACTGCTCCGGCTGACAAACCGCTTTCGTTGCGTCATCCGTCAACGGCTTCCAGTTCTTCGGCTGATAGATGCAGCAGGGTTCCGGCGCGAGTGGATCGCCTGTAAGCGCATAGGCCCTTGCTCGCGAACCACCGCAGATTTCCTTGTACTCGCATGCGCCGCACTTGCCCTCCAGCCGGCCCGTATCGCGCAGTGCCTTGAAGATGGGCGCGTTACGGTAAATGTCAGCCACTGGTGTCTCGCGAATATTGCCTGCATGAATGGGCAGGAATCCGCTGGGATAGACATTCCCGACATGCGAAATGAACATAAATCCTTTGCCGTCATTCACCCGTCGCGTGGCCCAGCCGTGCGTCCGCGTCTGCGCATCGGCAGTCGGCGCACCCGGCTCATACGCCTGCGCCGCCGCTCCCGGATGCCCATGTCCGTGGCCCATCTGCCGCTCCTGCAAGTTGTGCTGCAGCAGGTACCGGCGATAGTGCATCGCCTCGGTGGTCTTGATTTGGAAACTGACCTTGTGCGACAACTCGTAAATCTTTCCGAAAACCTGCTCGAACTCTTCACCACTCGGCAGAGCGTCCAGTTGTCCGCGTCCTACTGGCACCAGGAAGAACACATTCCACATCACGATGGCGAGTTTCTCAAACAGCGCGCACAAGCTATCGAGATCGTGCATGTTATGGCGGCTGATCGTCGTGTGCACTTGGATCGGAATACCCGCCTCATTGGCCCACTCGATCGCCTGAATGGTCCTCGCCCACGCGCCCGGCAAGCCGCGGAAAGTATCGTGGATCTCCGGCGTCGAACCGTCCAGCGAGATTCCCAGCCGCACCAGGCCCGCCTCTTTCATCTTGAAGATGGATTCGCGCGTCAGCAGCGGCGTCGCACTCGGCGTCACTGCGACCTTGACGCCCTTGTCCGCGGCGTAGCGGATCAGCTCGTAGATATCGGCGCGTTTCAGCGGATCGCCGCCCGTAAACACAAAGATCGGCACATGAAGATCGGAGATCTGGTCGATTAGCCCCTTGGCTTCGCCCGTAGTCAGTTGGTCGGGGTGGGCGATCGGCTGGGCGGCGGCACGGCAGTGCTTGCACGCCAGGTCACAGGATTGCGTGATCTCCCAGATCGCCAGAAAAGGTGCTTCGTCGTAGTTCAATCCGCCGCGGGCGGGAATCTGATGCATCGGCTGCATACGGCCTCCTTGCAAATCGAAGCAGCAGGCCCGGCATCGTCCAGCGGGGAACGCCTCGATCCACCCCTAGAAGAGCAGCGTTTCGGCTTCTCAATCTGTGATTTGGATCACCGTTGCACCATCGGACCCAAACAATGCTCTTTCCCGCTGGACTTATTTGACGAACTGAAGCACAATTGCGTCCATCAGCGAGCCGAAGTTCCGATGCCCGCGTCAATTCAATAGAAGCACGCCCATTCCGACGGCTGTGCAGTTCGGGTCACTCGATCCTTCGTTTGGTGATTTATCTCACGTGACCATGTGCCGCCGGGCACCGTCAACTGATGCTGCGTCTGCGAAAGTACAGGCACAATCTAGGAGGTAGCCATGGCCACAGCAATGAAGCCAGGGTGGAGCAGGCCGTCCACCATCCTCTTTGCCTCCGAGATCCCCGCCAACGAGAAGGCCCTGAGCTTTGCCGTCGCCCAAGCCCAGGAGTTTGGCGCCCATCTCATTCTGTTTCACGCATATGACACGATGGTTGTGGCTGCGTCCGAAACCTCGGGCATCCGTTATTACGACTACGCTGCAGCTGCACGTGCCGAAATCCGTCACCTTGAACCCCTGGCCCAAAAAGTGAAAGCTGAGGGCATTTCCTGTGAAGTGATTGTCCGTCCAGGTCTTGCCGCCGACCAGGTTCTGCACTTCCTGCGCGAGCGCGAAGTGGACCGCATTGTCATGGGAACGCATTCTCCGGGACCCATCGGCAAACTGCTCGTCGGCTCCGTCGCCGAGGCTGTCCTGCGCACCGCTGCGGTGCCCGTCTTTATCGTTGGCCCCGAGGTCGTCGATGCCCGGTACCGCAACTACACCACCCACACCATCCTCTGTGCCGTCAGCCTCAATGAAACCAGCTTCGTCGTCGCCGGCTTCGCGGCCGAACTCGCGGCTCAGTATGACGCGCGTCTCATCCTCCAGCACGTGATCAAGCCACAGGAACGTGCCGAAGTGCTTGCCGGCCGGACGATCGATGACATTGAGTCCGACCTGTATGCGCTCGTTCCCGAAGGTCTGAGCGACGTGGTCCCCGTGCAAACCGTTGTCGTGCCTGGCGATCCGACCGAAGAGTTGCTCTATCAGGCTCGCGCCCAGCAAGCCGACCTCATCGTCCTCGGCGCCCAGGGTGCATCGGCCTTTGCCGCCATCGCGCGCCAGGGAGTGGTCTATAAAGTTCTGGCCCACTCGCACTGCCCTGTCATCACCCTTTCGCCCACAGTCCTGGAGGAGTGCGGAGTCAAAATGACCAGGGAGCATTCTGCCGAGGTCTTCCTGGCAGGAGTTTTTTAACCTGAGGTTCTCCCTCGAACGCAGGCCGGATGAGTCCCCCCAAAAGGGCTCATCCGGCATTTCCTTTTTCGGGCGCCCGGTTCCCTGAGTCGCTGATAAGTATTAGTGCGCGGCCGGTTTTGCAGCCGCTTCCGGTGCCTTCGAAGTCGCGCAGGGCTTGCCGCTGCAGAGCTCGTCCGTGATGCCCTTGCCCTCTTCGATGGTGTAGATGCGATCCACGGCCGGCAGCTTGACGAACTCCTTGGCGCCGGACGGCCAGTGAATCTCCGCCGTCCCGGCATTGACCGCATCGCCCAGCCCGAAGTGCAGCCGCCTGTCGTTGGCGCCGATGTAGCTTCCGCTCGACAGCACATCCTGACGCATCCGCATGCCGTTCGCCTTCAAAAACACCGTGGCGCATGTCGCATCGCGCGGACTCTTCTTGCCCGTTGCGGGGTCAAAGCCGCCCGCCAGTTTCATTTCCACCCAGTGGTGATGATCGGGGTTGACATTACGCAACAGCACCGCCGGCCCGTCAATCGGATTGATCACGACATCGATCTTTCCATCGTTAAACAGATCGCCAAATGCCGCTCCGCGCGCCGGAATCACATCGGCCAGTCCCGTGCCCTTCACGGGGGGGACGTTTTCAAACTTCCGCTCCTTCGGCCCATCCGGAACGTTGTGAAACAGCAAAGGCCGCTCCGCCCACGTCGTGCCCCAGTCATGTTGGTCTACTTCTGGATATACGTGACCGTTCACTTCAAACAAATCGAGCCAGCCATCGTTGTCATAATCAAGGAAACCATCGCCCCATCCCACAAACGGGATCGTGGTCTGAGCGACGCCGGCTTTGTAGCTCACGTCGGTAAAACTCACGTCGCCGTCATTGCGGTAGAGCACCTTGTAGTCATCCCCAAAGTCGGTGACATAGAAATCGATCAGGCCGTTGTTCTCGTAATCGCCTGCGGCTATTCCCATTGAAGCAATCTCGCGGCCGTCTTTGTTCAGCGCGAATCCCGACACATAGCTCTGGTCGTCGAAGGTCCCATCGCCCTTATTGATGTAGAGAAAGTTGGGCTCCGAGTCGTTGCCCACCACCAGGTCCGGCTTGCTATCGCCGTTGATGTCCACAAAAATCGTGCTGAATCCGTAATACTTGTCCTTGTCCTCTACGCCCGTCTTTACCGTCACGTCGGTGAACGTGCCGTCGCCCTTGTTATGGAAGAGATGATCCGCCTCGCCCGCCAGGCCTCGCGGTCCGCAGTTTACATTCGCGCCGCGATACAGGCACGGGGCGTAACCTACTGATTTGGTCCCCGCAATGGGCAGGTTGTCGCGGTCAAAGTGGACATAACCGGTGACATAGAGATCCAGCAGGCCATCGCCATCGTAGTCGCCCCATGTCGATCCCGGCGACCAGTTACCCAGCGCCACGCCGGCCGTTTCAGCCCGATCAGTGAATGTTCCGTCGTGATTATTGTGGTAAAGCCGGTTGTTCCCGTAATTGCCGACATACAGGTCGGGCCAGCCATCGTTGTCATAATCGCCCACGGAGCAGCCATAGCCCCAGCGGTCGTTTTGCACGCCGGCCTTGGCGCTCACGTCCGTAAATGTCCCGTCGTGGTTGTTGCGAAAAAGAGCTGCGTGCGGCGGATCTTCCTTGCCGTCCAGGGAATTGAAGGTGGCGCCGTTCACCAGGTAGATGTCCTGCCAACCGTCGTTGTCGTAGTCGATCAGGCAAACGCCCGAGCCGTTCGTCTCCACAATGAATTGCTTGTCCGGCACGCCCATCTTGTGGATCCAGCCGGAAAGTCCCGCTCGTTTCGTGACGTCCTCAAAAACGATGGGGCCCTTGTCCACAAATCCGCCCGCCGTGATAGGGCGCTTCTGCTCGTCGTACACCGGCGCTGCCGAGACGCCTGCAGCAATACCGCTCGTCATTCCCCCCTGTTGGGGCGGCTGCGACCCCTGCTGCGCAGCTACCTCAAGCGAAAAAGAAATAAGGTTGATGAGAACAGCGCAAAACAGGCCACGACCGCGCAAGGACGATACTCCTTCAAAGGATGAAGTGTATCGTATCGGCGCGCACGCCGGCCTTCTCTGAGCCGCGCATGCGTTCCGCCGTCCCCATCGTGCTAAGGCCGCGTTAGACGACCTTAAGCAATAGCAGGATCAGCACGATGGTGAGGATCAAGCTGAGCCCGCCGCCACCGTAATATCCCCACCCCGGACCTGCGCGATATCCCCCGTAGCCCGTACCAAAAATCAGAACCAGCAAAATAATGATCAGCAGCATGTCGTCTCCTTTTTGTAACGGAATTTTCGAAACTGCTTCCGCCAGTCCATGCTCGTGTACGGCGTCAGCAACAGACCCGAGTCGCCAATACAACGCACAAAGCGATGTGACTCCTGATTGGATGCCGCTGGTCTCAGCGAAGCCGTACGCGCACTTAGCGCGTTTTTCAAGTGCGCGCCCGATGCGTTACTTCTCTGCGCGGTTGTTTGCGTAATCAATTTCTTGCCGATGCAGAATATTGTTTCCGCAAACAACCTCGCACTCCGGTGCGGCGTCCAAGCCTAGGTTGTCAGAGTGAGTGCGGAGATAGCGCACGGAGGGAAGAGTAATGCTTTGGACAATTTTTGTGATTCTGCTGGTCCTTTGGCTGCTGGGCGTCGTTAGCAGTTACACATTGGGCGGATTCATTCACATTTTGCTTGTGATTGCGCTGGTCGTGCTTCTGATCCAGTTGATCTCGGGGCGGCGTCCCGTCGTGTAGCCGTCCACAACACCTACGTACGCGTGCAGGAAATCCTGCTCCCGTCCCGCATGAGCTAAAGAGATTTCTTCACCCACCATGGAGGTACATTATGGACAAGGAAACAGTAAAGGGAACCATTGACGATACAGTTGGCCGTGTCAAACGCCAGACCGGCGAATGGACTGGCGACACCAAGACCCAGGTGGAAGGCGCCGCCCAGCAAATCAAAGGCAAGGCCGAAAAAGCAGTGGGCAACGTGAAAGACGCCGTTCGCGACGCCAAGACCGATGCTGATCGCGAACACGAACACGTCGGCACCGGCCACTCCAAGAACCGCTAAGCCAATCAGATCAGATTCGCCAGACCAGCAAATGCACGCGGCGCGGGATCCATTTCCCGCGCCGCGCATTTTTTCGGTCCTAATTCATTGCATTGACCCACTCGGCCATGCGCCATCGCACAAGACTGTTCGGCAGCCGCTCTCGACCGCATGCTCTGGCACTGCACGTGCATTCAAGGTATAGTGTTCGTGAGGCGGTGATCGTCTCGGCATAGCCTGCCGCCCCAAGCGAGGTGCGTCTTCCGCAGGGACTTCGGTTCACTGACGTTCGACGTTCCACCCTCAGAGGTATCGGCGTGGCGAGCAGTGGCTCGCGTACTCCGAAGTCCTCTGGATGCCCTAAGTTGTGCCCTCCTTCCAGCTTCCTGCACCCTCTGCGGCTCCCCTCTGCCGCACCTCTCATCCGCGCCAGTTTGCGACGCCTGCTGGACTGAGATTCCTGCCCTGAGCGGCGACCTCTGTGTCCGCTGCGGCGACTCCCTCGATCAGGCTTCCGTTTCTCTCACTGCCCCGTCCGTGGTCGTTTGCCGTACCTGCCGTATGGCTCCACCGCCCTTTGAACGCGCCGTCGCCTACGGACCATACGAGGGCCGCATGCGCGACGCGATTCACGCCCTGAAATATGACCGGCTGCACGCCGCTGCACGCGGCCTGGGCTTGAAGCTTGCTGTCGCCATTGCCCAGCTTGCTTCTGACGCACCCGCCGCAATGCTCGTCGTTCCCGTTCCGCTGCATCGCTCCAAGTCAGCCGATCGCGGCTTCAACCAGGCGCGCCTGCTGGCCGAAGAGGCTCTCACGTTTCTGCACAAGTGGTACCCCGCGTGGCAGCTTACCCTCGAGCCATCGATGCTCAGGCGTATACGCTCCACCGAGAGCCAGGCGGGCCTCACGCCGCACCAACGCCGCCTTAACGTGCGTGGCGCCTTCGGCGTTTCTGACCCAGCCGCCGTTCAGGGCAAACACGTGCTCATTGTTGACGACATCCTCACTACCGGCGCCACCGCTCAATCCGCCGCTCGCGCACTGCTGCAAGCCGGTGCGGAGACAGTGTGCGTGGCTACGTTAGCGCGCGCGTATCGTCTCCACCCCGCTCGCTTCAACTCCGCCGCCTCGCTCGTCGATGTCGCCGGCGA